>Ga0065711_1026181_pt1 | contig 100156 bp, 43 predicted proteins | sample Hoacrofraction12_FD_59098 | JGI IMG/M metagenome (GOLD analysis project Ga0065711, IMG submission 59098) | Hoatzin crop microbial communities from Cojedes, Venezuela - Epithelial fraction 12 v2 (version 2) | ecosystem: Host-associated > Birds > Digestive system > Esophagus > Crop | place...
GAGTGGCTGGAAAGCTGCCCAGCGGAAAAGGACCTTGGGGTGTTGGTTGACAGCTGGCTGAACATGAGCCAGCAGTGTGCCCAGGTGGCCAAGAAGGACAACGGCATCCTGACTTGTATCAGGAATAGTGCGACCAGCAGGAGTAGGAAGGTGATCGTGCCCCTGTACTCGGCACTGGTGAGGCCGCACCTGGAGTACTGTGTTCAGTTTTGGGTCCCTCACTACAAGAAGGACATTGAGGTGCTGGAGCGTGTCCAGACAAGAGCAGTGAGGCCGGTGAAGAGTCTGGAGAACAAATCTTATGAGGAGCGGCTGAAGAAACTGGGGCTGTTCAGTGTGGAGAAGAGGAGGCTGAGGGGGGACCTTCTTGCTCTCTACAGCTACCCGAAAGGAGGTTGTAGTGAGGTGGGTGTTGGTCTCTTCTCCCAGGTAGCTAGCAATAGGACGAGAGGCAATGGCGTCAAGTTGCAGCAGAGGAGGTTTAGATTGGATATTAGGAAAAATTTCTTTACTGAAGGAGTGGTCAGGCATTGGAACAGGCTGCCCAAGGAGGTGGTGGAGTCCCCATCCCTGGAGGTGTCCAAAATACATGTAGATGTGGCATTTCAGGATATGGTTTAGTTGGCATGGTGGTGTTGGGTGGATGGTTGGACTTGATGATGTTACAGGTCTTTCCCAACCTTAGTGATTCTATGATTCTATGATTATTTAACTATTTTAGAATTCCAGCTACTTTGGTCAAGAGAAACAATTTAACCTTCTACAAAGCCACTGAAGATACAATTCTTCATCAGATGACTGGAATAGGCAACTGTTGGGCTTTGGGAGTCTGTGGTTTCATATATTAATCTGTGTTGTATGCCCCTGAAGGGGTTTCTTGTCCTTTCAGTTGTGCTGTGAGAGAGAGAGAGAGAAGGAGGTTGTCCCTGTCAAAAAGGTGGGGGATTTAGTTTAAAGTAGAGCAGAAATCATATATTCTCTGCCTACTCATCCCTCAACACCAACTGCCCATATATCACTGTGTGTTATTCTTAATTAGACCTTTTCTACCACTCTTGCAGATGATTCTCCCTTAGTGCACTGCATACATTTCTGTATACAAGGTTACCATATACAACTTTTAATATACTAGGTTCAGAAAATACAGCAAAAATCCACATAAAACTGCCACAATGTTGAGATTTTTTTCTTTCCCTTTTGCTTCTCTCAAAATACAACAAAGTTGGGTAATTCTTATTTGTTAAGCTTTTTGGAAGATGAGTTGTTAGATTTTTATTCTGCAGCTATGGAAACTAGAATATGTTTCTAGGTTTTTTTCTTTTTCTTCTTCTTTTTTTTTTTTTTTCATTTACCTTTCATTTAAATAACGAAGAGCAAGATTCTCACTTAGTCATACACTTCCAGGAGCTGGAGCTTAAAGAAAAAAGACTACCACCATATGCACTTAAAAAACTTACGGATGGAGGAAACTGATTTTGTATATTTGAGCAACTAAAAGAAAATAAATTATGGGTAATGGTAAATATATGAGTTCCCAGTTTCCACAGGAAAGTATAACACTGCTTTTAGTACTTACTCATCTTTTCTTCCTCTGTCGATTAAGTATACTACTTGAAAAACGCCCTTCGTTCTCAGGGCACTGTCTGCCACTGCAGATGCTACAGAATAAGTTTCACTGGGATGATCTAACTACCTTCAAAATTGAATTTACATTAGCCAGAAGCACTTTCTAAGTAATTTTCACCTTCGTAGACCTCAAACCGGAACTCAGAAGTCTAGATAAGTGATGCCTGAGCACTTTCCATTCAGAAAACCGTCGGGGAAAAAAGGCAAATACATCTCAAGAGCCTCCCACAGCACTTGCGGATGGGTTCATTAGGAAACAAAACCCGCTGCCCAGTTGTGAGCAAGAGCCAGAAGGCTTTAGCTCAGTACCTTTTGCCTACCTGCAGCAGGGAAACAACTTCCAATTACAAAGCTCTGAGACGCAAGAGCGCATCGAATGCGGGCTGCAGAGAGGCTCAGCGAGGAGGTCACTGCTCCCAGCCGCTCGCCTCTCCCTAGGCCAGGGGGGACGCTGGCTTCAGACCCACTGTACGTATAATCGTGCCACAACCCGGTGCTGTCAAAATTACCTGGGCTGGCTCAAACGCGTCACGCATCTTAATGACTCCTGTTCAGCTGCAGGCAGAATGCACCAGGTGACTGCCACTGCTGCAGTTTCTTCCAGGATTTTAGAAACTGTATTTCTTTAACTAGAAGCTTGTTTTGTTGGCGTTTGTACACTGCAGCTTTATTGAACATCTTCATCATTACGCTTTAGTGGCAATATTCCTCTGATAGCTTACAACTAGATGGCAGAACCACTCTTCACCCCACATCTTTCAATTCCACTGTTGTTTTCTCTTTGCTAGAAAGCATATTTTACACTCCACAAAGAAGTAAGTGTGGTTTATTAATGAATTCTATGAGCTGTCAGAGATAACCTTGCTGATTTAGTAAAAAAAATCTGGAAACTTTAAACCTAGAGGTAGATTTTTTAAATCTACTGTACTTTTTCACAGTTCTGTTTTTTGGACTGTGAAACATGAGTAGCCAGTTTCTGCTTTTCACGTGAATAGGATGAAAGGAAAGTAAAATGAACAGAACAATTAAAACGATCACATCATCTGCTGGGTCTATCAGAGAACGTTCTGAAGTAAGCACATAGCACCAGGCAGTCTGAATCATAACTCCAGACAGATACGTTTTGAAGGAAGATTTTTTAAAAAGAAAAGCCAGCAAGATTTTCCTCTGATTTATACTACTTTAAATCAGAAGAATCTCCCTTTATTACGGATTTACTTCTGTGCAAGGAAGGGCAGGCACTGAACCTCTGGAAGTTTTGTCTTCCTGTTGAAATAGAAAACAGCTCCGATTCCAGGACTGGAATCCATTTGCTAGGCTTTGTAGAAACTAGTATACCTATCTCTGTATATCTTTATATAAAAGAGATATAATGAACTATATCCTTTCCTTAAAACAGCATTCCTTTAAAGAAGTTCTTTCTGAAAGCCTTTCCGTTGAATCTGTGGTTTCAATCTCAGGCTTTATGCTTGAATCACAGTAGCTTCACAGAAATAATATTTCCCCCCTCTACCACAGATGAACTCTGTTTTGCTTCACCTTTGTGAGCAACAAGCCTTTTGAAATCTGTTTTTCTCTGAGCTGCTTTTATATGGTGAAAAACCAACACTAAGGAAACATTGGAGTGGGGTGACAACTGACAGCATGTAGGCATATCTGACATGCAAATGAATGCTCCCAGTCCATTTACAGCAATGAGTAAAGACTGTTTTCTGGCTCAAAACAGAAAAGGCTGTCTGAGCAAGCAAGGGTGCCTGCAGAGAGAGAACTTATAAAAAGGTTTTGTTCATAAGTGGGGTCTATTGCAAGGCTGTCTCTTGCTTCTAAGGTACTCTCCATAGGATGGCTGTCATTCATTAATTTCCCTAATACACTACTCTGAAAGGCAGTGGTGAATGTAGAAATAAACGGAGATTCTTCTGCAGAATTTCTTCTGAGGCTGGCTTTATACGAAACTATTGCAATTTATGAATCATTCAAGTAGAAATAATTTCATGTAATAAAATGTCAAATAAAATTCAAATAGAGTAAGATAGTCAGATTCCAAGCGTAACAAAATTATCCAGCCCTGCCAAACCACATAGTATCTTCCCTCTGTATTTTTCTCCTCAGCAACTTTTATCTCTGCAGGAACTTCTACCTTCATGAAGTCTCTCCTGTTTTTGGCAGACTGGCTACATGGGTGGAGGGAGCCCTTTTGGGAAGCTCTGGTTTGTGCCCGTGCCAAGGTGTTTCTTCCCTCCCTTGAGCTGTGCGGCACAACCTTCCTCTTTAAACAGCATCGCCTTTGCAGGCATTTGTCCTCCTTTTTTTCAAATGTCAGCCTGGAAAAATCAGCCTAATCTCCAAGCTTGGCTCTCTTTGCTGAACGACACTGCCAGTCACAGCAGCCGCCTGAGCCAAGCGTGGGTCTCACCCACAGCCCATCACAGCCTCAGACCCGGGCTGCAAAGTGGCTCTGCAGCTCGGCAAGGTGACCAGATCTCCCAAACAGCAAGCTGGGGAAGAAGCCAATGCTGTACTGCGCACAGAGCCGAGGTCGCTAGCAGACACAGTGACCCAAGACCATCTGAGGAATCTATCAAAAGAAGTTAAGGGGATGCCCTTTTAAATTCAGCTGGAGAAGCCATGTGAAGTCCCAGAGCCACGGTCCACGTAGCACACTGGGAACTGCTTGACCAGGCAAAGCTATCTAGCAGCACAGACAAAAGCCTGCATTAAAAAAAAGCGATCAAACCATAAACTACAAAGCATGTTTCCTAATTGTTTTTCTTACACAGCCAATTGCTGTAGATGTCTCAGGGACATTACGCACTTGTGAACAAGCGATGAGTGTCTTGGATAATATTTCTCTTTTAAATGAGATGTACTGAATTGAAACGTACTGTAAAGAAGGAGTCCTCGTGCCAGAAAAGGGCTCCTGGGCTACACCAGGAGCTGAGGCTGTTAATAACTAATAAGGGACCCCAAAGTTATGAAACTCTGCCTGAGGTCAGGTGATTATGGCAGTGCACAGCTGTGTCTATCTATTTTGGCTAAAGTAATTTAACTTTTGCATCCTAAATTCATGTTTGATGTAAATGAGGGTGGTGGGGAAGGAAGGGAAGAATCAAATAACCTCCTTTGGCACTTGACTAAGGGAGTTAGGAATTTTAACTCTGGACAATTTTTACAGGTAAGAAACCTACTGAAGTGTACTATGACATTAAAGTTTGATTAGGACTTGTTGCGGATGCATTGCATATGTCCTGTGTTATTATCTGTTCTCAGAAGTGCAGTGCCCTGAATTTGTGTAAGCAATAGCAATGGCGATACACTACATTGCATTCTCTATGTGAACTCCCTCAGAACAGCAAGGCATTTTATAAAGAAGATTGACATAGGATTCAGCCATATCCACAATGCAAATGTGGCAAATGATCTGCTGTGATTTTTAGCTCAAAGTCAGCTGCTATTTTTAGCACTTCTCTTTGATGTCCTACGCTGTCTCTCTCAGATCACATTTTTCACAAGGTCCAAGGTAGGCGCAAAACTTGCATCGCCTTAAAAACAACATCAGACTGGCTTCCCCAGTTGCACGGTGGAGGTGAGAGACATGGTCACTTCTAGGTCATGATAATAAATTATTTACAGTTCCAAAGCTTCGCTCAAGTACCATCATGGTCGCAGAATTTCAAGGTTCTGTACTTTCATTTACAGAAAGTTACATGAGATACATAGCTACAGAAAGCATAGTTATGTCAGTCAGAGTTAGCTTTCCTGTAGCCATAAGGGACAGAATTTTTTTAAGTACCATTTAAGTGATGTCTGTTTGCATGTGCACAGAAGCAGCAGTGACTCAGCAGCATGAATTCTCTAAAGCCTTGTTATTTTAATTGGAATGGCAAATTTAAATTAAGCACATAGGTTGACTATTGGGAATGGATGCAGTGAGACAAATACAGAGGAGATCCAAACATGTAGCTAAGGGAGAGGGAAACCGGGAGAGGGAGAAAACAAGAGACAGAAGAAATGGATAAGGAGGGACAGAAAAAGGCTAGCAAGGGTTGTTGAACATGGTGGCTAAAAGCCAGAAAGTATGAATATTTGATATCACTTGGGTAGGGATTAGGATGCTCCATAATATTCATGCTTGGGGCATTCACAACCAGCTGTGGGACCAAGCTTCAAACACTTGCTGCAAATTTGGATCCAGGTCATCTTCATTCCCAGGTCAATGGATGCTCTAACCTATTCAATATAAAGGTGGCCACCATTCTTCTTTTCCTTCCCTCCTCTTTTGTGCAGAGCTTTATGTGATAGGTCTGTTCAGAAAACTCTGTTTGGCAGCTTCAGTATGCAGAAGAATATCTGCCCTGTAAATCCCAATAGTAGATAGTTCCAAGCTAACCAGTACATTAAGGCTCAGTATGTACAGGTGATTTTAAATATATACCCTGCAGCAGAAATGTAGATGTTAGGGAACTGCGGGAAATGTAGGAACACAGACAATCTTGGATGCTGGTGCACAAAGCAGCAGTTAGGCATTGATGTCTTTTGTAGATATAGCCACAAGTAAGTGCAGAAAGGTTATATTTTCTCCTTGATTTCTTTGCCAGCATCCTACTGCTAATGGAGTGCAACCTGCTGTGGGAAGCATCCAGTCCTAAATTTATACCCAGCGTATCTCTTGAGGATCATTTTTATTTCTCATACCCAAACTCAGATGGGCATTTGGCAAACTGTAAAGTATCTTTTCTGCTTGAAATATTATTCATGATTTATCATTTTCCTGCAGCATCTGATGAGTGGAACATTCTATGTGTTCCTTTCAAACACTTGGTAAAACTGCCTCATCCCACTCACTGATGTTAGCTCTTGCTGCTGATCTCAGCCCAATAATCACACGCCTCCAGCAGCTATTTACGTTTTCCTTTTCCTCCTTTCCCCCCTTCTGTTTTTTAATTTTAAAAAGGACACTGGGAACTCTATGGAGCTCTTCCTTTTTTCTTTTTTTTTTTTCCCCACAAGTTACACAACTGAGTGTATACCCAGGCTAAAACAAAAGACACATGAAAAAATAACCTTATCCAACCCAAATTTCGATACACTTCAAAAGCATATATGAACTGTTGTTGTTTTTCTAAAATTATTCTTTAACAACTATATTTACAGAAGTACCTTCTGCTCCACTTAACTAAGCTGATGCTGCCACAATCAATAAGAAGCCTGGGCCTACCATGCAAACAAACATCCAAGTCTACGACTTCCCAACATGGGGCAACTAGTTTTTCACTTACTATAGTAATATTCAGCTGTACAAAGTCATTTGCCAAAAGTCACAAAGTAGAAGAAATGGAAGCTGGGTGTCCTGGCTTCCACTTTATTGGACTATGCACCAGATCTTACTGCTTCCCGAAAGTAAAATAACTTTAATGGAAGCAATTCTTTTGCATATATTTCTTCAGGGAGATATGCAAGAGACACAGTAGAAACAAATTAGGAATATTACAGTCATCATGAATTCCCTTTTTATCAGTTCCTAGGGAAGAATTTTCATACACGAGTGCATTCAATTCTACATTTAGAGTCCAAATCATCACTGAAATATTTACGTGCTTCTCTTCTATGTCCTTGATAGCAGTGTCCAAAAGCAGGATTTGAACATCCTAGTGAGATGAGCACGAATTAAACTGGGCTTCCTACTGCTGAAGGCTGGCACAGTTAACTCTCAGAAGATCTGAAACACTCTGTGACTTTCCTCCCTCCATGCAGCACAGAAAACTTGACTTCTGAACCCAAGAACACTTTTAAAAGTTTCCCACATTACCATGTGTATTATACACATAGGGCATACAATAGAACAGAGTTCAATAGTACAGAGAAATAACTATTCAGTGGGTAGCATATAGTTTATTATGTGAATGTGCATGCTTTCTGTAACGCAACAAAAATGTTTAAAGCTTTATCTCACCAAGGTCCGAGTGCTCTGGAACCAATCCAATGAGATTGCTATTCAAAATCTTGGAGGGTTAAGCTGCTAATGGGTTTTACTAACTCTCACCTTTGCTGTCTGTAAAGTTCCGTATACTAAGAATGTCATTAAGATCCTGGTAGTGGTTCTGCTTGATGTATGTTGTTTTCTCAGGAGTGTCCTGAAGCTGCATTGTGACCTCTTCCAAGTCTTTGTCCAGCTGCAAAACAGCAAAAGTACGAATCCTTAAAAAATCAAGACTCATTGCTTCAGGTATCTGCAGTAACTGCACAGTTTTCTCTAATTAGACTAGAAGGCAGGTGTCAATGCAATTGCCACACTGTGCCAAATACAGTTTTCTTATAACTCTGCAACACTACTTCTAAAAATCATTCTACAAGTAACAAATCATGTTCAGCTGTGGTGTTGCACACAGGACATGCAAGAAGAATAAGCTTCAGTAGTTGACACTTTAAGCAGTTCAGATGTACTGCTGAATGAGAAAGGATTGGGCATTAGAAAGTCCAGTCTGAAAACATCTCAACTTTTATTTTTTATGTGTACAAATGTGGCATACATAGCTATAACCATTTTGTTGAGTCAATCAAATTGCTGAACATGCAAGACAATCTAAGTGAACTATGGCATCAGGGACTTGTCCAGCCATGTGAGTGACTGCAGTGAACTCTACCAGGAATGTTTTGTTTTCCTAAAGATTATTTTTACTCCTTTTACCTTTCTTAGAGAGACAGAATCCTGCTAGACTTCTTGTTTGAGTCTCTGTGTGTGTGAAATTTCAAAGAAAATCCAACTCACAGTTTTCTATTTTGGGGTTGAGAACACTCTATACTTTTGTGATTTGAAAATTACCCCCATGTTTTGTACCGTTTGCATCTTAAACTGTGTAATCTGATAGCTAGCACTAAACTGCCATTGCAAGCATAACTTTCCAAGAGGGAAAAAAATGGAAATATGAAGAATGGAAAGAAACAAGAGTCCCAGTCCTCTCTCTCCCCCAGAGCATCCTTTAAGACTAGAGGGAGAGAAGCACAGATGTTTTCTGAGTGCAAGAGCCGCAGCAGAAATGCTGAGTTGGTGCACCCCTAGCTTTTAGCACTGAGCTGAACACCAGTTGCTCTCCCCAGAGGCTAACTTGTATTCAGCTGGCTACAGCCCCAGTAGAAAATAACCAGACACAAGCATCTGAATGGTGATCTGGGATGCTCTCTGTGAACAGTTGTTCACGATGCAGTGTCCAGAGTACGTCCCACTCCCTACTGGCTTAACTAAATTTTAAAAGTGCTGAATTTAGATTCAGATTGTTTCCTTAGAGCACTGGGACATAGAAACTCAAGGTAGATAAGCCAGAAATGTAGCTGCTAGCCATGGTAGGGCAACTTCCAAATCCCCTTGACAATGAAACTCTGATTTGGAGTACTGGTTCTGGGTATTTGATTTAATCTCTTTAAGCAAAGTCTAAAAAGATCAGCAGGGCCTTGCATGCACTAATATGGCTCAGTTGCTCTGACCAGCCTTACCTGTGATCACTGTCATGGGCCTTGCAAGGCACTGGCTGAGATGTTGTGAATTAGGAGGCTTAGTAGAAAAAACTACAGGAGGATAAAGAAACTGAAATAGCCAGGAGCCAGCTGAGCCTTCATTAAAAAATTCAAGGCTCTCGCATTAAAGACACTTTGCAAAGCTGAACTAAACATCTTTGACAGGGCAGAGACAAATTTTGCTTTTGGAGTCTTTGGTAGTATGAGTAAACACCTTTTGGTTACCTAGGCAATTGTCATTAGTTCAGATCTGGATGAAGTAATGATTGCAGTAAAATACCTTTTCTTCAAGGTATAAGAATACTTCATAGACTAGGCAAGAACAGGTTAATTTTTAATAAGATATAGATCAGTTATGGCTATCTTGTCTCACAAAATGGGCAGTCTTCAAGGTTGATTTGTCATCGTTTATGGTCTCCTGAGCAAGGTTGGACATAATTAAAAGTATGCATATTATAGCTCTAATGGAATTCATACAGTCCATGTACTTATCTTTACTCTCAGTAGAGACTGAAGAACCTTCACGGCCTTTGTGCAAAAAGGGTCAGCTTACATGATGATAAAGGTCTTTTCTACCTTAAGAATACGTGTAATTCTCTTTCATGTTAGATATAAAAATCTGTCTAGCAATTTTTTTGAGTGAACTCTCAGAGAGGTTGAGAAATAACAGCAACAGCACTCTCTGGAACTCAGCCGTAAACAGGAACAAAGATAGCTCTTAAGTGCCCCTGGGGCTGTGGGTATCTGTTCTGCTTGCATGTAAAGGTTGCACTTCTAGAGCTACTGCTCTGTGGTGCTCAGCATGCCCATGTGAAGCAGCAGGGTAATTTGCCTGTTACAAATAAATAGGGGAAGTTTCATTTTAATTTGTTAAGGCACATTTTCATTTTATCACACCTGCTAAGTATTGACTTCATTAATTAGCTATTCATACAAAACATTTCTTTCCTATTATTTCAATAGTTCTATGGGAAAAGCTATTTTTTTCCTCTAAAAAGCAGTCAAAATTTAAGCAGATTACAGAATTGCAACAACAATAAAAAAATGCCTAGGCAGTATATACAATAGACAATACCTCTGTAATTTTCATTCTCAAGCGGTGGTTCTCTGACTGCAATCCTTCTAGTCGAGATGTGCTGGCCTGATTGACGCTGGTGACTGATGTTGATGTTTTTGAGTCTTCTTTCTTTTGATTTTGAGTGAACTGAAATCGTCTGTTCTGTGTGGCTGCATCTGGATTTGTCCGCAGTGTGATGAGCTGAAAGGTTTAAAAGCCTTAAGAAATGCTGTCTGTGGTTTTATTTTTGCAGTTATTTTTTTTGTACCTCAAAATAGCAAAAGGCAAACCAAGAGTTCCTTTCCGACTTTCAAGTACAAAATTCTCAAAGTGAGGTCTGCTTGCCACGTGCAATACTTGAGATGATTTCTGAATAACTTTACAGAATATGTTGAACCAAAGTGATTTTGCAAAGGGAAGTGTTCAAAAAAATTAAGACAATCTCTTTTAAAATATATTTAACTGGATTTTAATTACATTAAAGTATATTTTAATATTTCATAAAACATTTTTTTCTCCTTCATTGATATCTTAATGCTTTCAAAGGATACAGTCCTTCTTTAAGGAAAAAACAACTCACTAAGCCCTTCTCTTCCCAAGCACAGTTTCATCTGAAACTTCTCCTTTCCTACTGTTACAAGTAACACTCAAGCAGAGAGTCATGAAGCACGAGTATTAACAGAAAGAACTCATCGGACATTGCACTCAGGAGATAACAGAAACTTAATTAGGTTTTAGTGACCCAAAATAAAGCAAATCTGTTCAAATAAATTAAATAAGCCATTTAAAAAAAGGTTAATCTTAAACATATTTAATTTAAGCAAAGATAAGTAAGATTTAACACTCCGTGACAACATGAAAATATCACTTTGACATGAGCAGAGAAAGCTACTAGTTACTTGGCAAGGGGGAGAGAGCTTCGCAGATTTCTCTAGAGAACACAGAATTTACAATTACTTGCCAAGCAGCATACATATATATTTGTACACAGACAAAGCTGAAGGAGCTCCCTGCCCTGAGAGCATAGGCATGGCATCATAAATTCAAAGGTATTGAGTTGTCCAAAAAGAGAGAAGTAGCAATCTTTTTGCAAGCACAGCACAGCCAGGTTTTGTGATATAGCTCCATTTTGGAACTGATTCCTATTGTTCTTTAGAGCATGAAACTGTTCTGCAGCTGCAGTGGCATGAAATAAGGACCTAGCTTCTAACAGAGAGAGATCTGACCGATCAGACATGGAAGGACTCTGTCCCTGGCATGTATTTATAGACCAAGTTTGCACATTGGGATGATGCTTGAAGACAATAAATTTCCTTTTTCAGGTGATAAAGGAGGTGGAGAAGGCTGAGGTACTCACTGCCTTCTTCACCTTAGTCTTCACTGGTAAAATATGCCTTCAGAAATCCCAGACCCCTAAGACCCATAAGGCAATTGAACACAAGTTCACGCAGCCTGACGATGTGTATCCCTGAGGACTAAGGAAGCTGGCCGATGTCGTTACGAGACCACTCTCAATTACCTTTGGAAGGTGATGTTGACTGGGAGAGGCTCCTGAGGATTGGGAAAAAGGAAATGTTACAGCTGTGTTCAAGAGAGGTGAGAAGGAGGATCTGGGGAAATACTGCCTGGTCACCTTCAGTTCAGTTCATGGAAGGTGCTGCAGCAAATAATCCTTGGAACCATTTCCAATCATTAAGAGCAAGAAGGTGATTAGAAGCAGTCATCATTGATTTACGAAAGGGAAATCCTGCCTGATCAACCTGATAGTTTTCTTCAGTGAGATGTCTGGGCTGGTAGATGAAAGGAGAGTTACTTTTCTCGACTTCAGCAAAGATTTCAACACTGTCTCCTATAATGTCCTTACACTCAAACTGATGAAGTAGTGACTAGGTAAGTGGCCAGTGAGCTGGACTGAAAACTGAGTGAACCATCAGGCTCAAAGGATTGTGGAAGCCAGTCATGCTAGGACCAATACTGTTTAACATTTTTATTAGTGACCTGGATGTTGGGACAGAGCACACCCTCAGCAGGTAGGTGGAGGAGGGGTTGATACACCAGGTGACGGCGCTGCCATTCAATGGGATGTCAAGAGACTGGAGATCCGGGCCAAAAGGAATCTCCTGAAGCTGAGAAAAGGGAAATATCAAGTCCTGCCCTTGGGGAGAAAGAAACCCCTCAGCCTGTTTGGGTGGGTACTTGGCTGGAAAGTAACTTTTCAGTAAAGGCACTGGGGATTGTGGTGGATACCAAGGGGAACATGACCCACAGTGAAGGTGATCCTTCCTTTCTACTCAGCCCTGCTGAAAGCACACCTGGAGTATTGCTCCCCAGTACAAATGACATCGACATACCGAGGAAAGCCCAGTGAAGGGCCACAAAGATGCTGAAAAGGATTGGAGCCTTTATGATACAAGCAGAGGCTGATGATTGTTTAGCCTTGAAGTGGGAGAGATCCTGGGGGGGAGGGAAGGGGGGGGAAGGTGCATTATTCATGTGTATGAATATGTATTGAGAGAGAGTAAGGAGGATGGAGCCAGACTCTTGTCAGTGGTGCCCAATGAGAGGGAGGGAGGCACAAATTTCAAAACAGGAAATTTCATTTAAACATCAGAAAAAACTGTAAGCATGGTCAAACGCTGGTATAGCTGCTCAGAGAGGTTGGGCAGTATTCAACCCTGGAGATAATCAAGATCCAGCTGGTCAAGGCCCTGAATAACCTGCTGCAGCTGAGTCTGCCTAGAGCCCTCTGCCTCATTTCTTTGATTCTAATTAGGCTGGTTGTAATGACTGGTGTGTCTAACTTCCAGACCAAAAACTGCATTAAAATGAAGTTAAAGGTGAAAACCAGTAATTACAAGGCTTCTTAAATTAGCAGGCAAAAGTGTTACAAGGTAAAAGCTCTGCAGTTTGATGTGATCAAAGTTCAGACTGAATACAAGACAGAAGTACAGCCATCCATCAACTGACTCATCTTCATCTGGGAGTTTATAGCTGAAGACTGGATGTTTTGCCACAAGGACATAGGCTCTAATTAATTCATTCATATGGTGTGGATTAGGTGGAAAAGTCCATCGGCAATGTTGTTGGCTCACATTGTACAAGAGATGAGGTTATATGAGATTTTTTCTTTTTTTCTGGTCATAAATTCAGTGGAACTTCAGTCTCGCTGCCTCACATTCATGCAGTTTCAATTTTGACAAAGAGTCAACGCTGAATATCTACAAAGAGTCAATGCCAAATAGACAAAAAATGCTACCAACACAGAAAATTAATGTTTTAACCTTGGCCCCCTAGAACTGGTTTTGCCTTGACTGCTCTACAGGAGACCGGATCACAATGAATGTGTTAACGCCATTGCAGCCAATGATGGCATGCACTTGGTGGGTGACTGGAAGTGAGCTCAGTGTTCCATCTCAAAAGGAATGGAGCAGAAAAAAAGGAAGGATATGGAAGTTTGATAAACATGGATATACATTGGTAAATTACTTCATGATGAGAGAATACATATTAGGATTGCTTCTTTTAAAAAAGTGATGAGTATGTTGAAAAATACTATGGACATGTTGACCCTTAAAAAGATAATCAGACGTAGCAGTTAACTTTTACCAGGAAAAACATACATAATGTATGTTTGAATTCTGCAGATCACTTCTACAACATATCCTTGAACCCAGAAATCTATAACAGTTTTAAAAATGTTAGGACATTTTTTGATCGGATAACAAGAATGTCTACAGTTACTGTAAGTAGGATGCAGTATAATGGATATCAACTTCTGTATTTGAGCATACCTTTAAATGGAGACAGCAATGAACATTTTTTCCTTGATCTATCTTCAGGTACTATGGGATTTTACTTATGTTTTTCTGAGGCACTTTGTGCTGAATGAAACGGCAGTGGGTGATATGGACCTTTAACTGGAGAAGTATATTAATTGCCATGTTGTAGGTAAATAAGATTAGTAGAGCTGTCAAGAAGTAAGGGGAAAAGGTCATGTTTTGTTCATTTACATCGTTGAAGAGTTGCCTATTCAGATTCATAAAAGGGCTGTGGGGCAAAACTGAATTCCAGCACTGTCGGCCCAGGAGGTTACTGAAGATTAGTTAAAAGGAATGTGTCTTACTCCATAGGGCAGAGTAGAAGTACTCACCTGACCCAAAACCACTTTACTGCTTGCATCTGTCTGGCCACAGTTTAATAAACTAAAAAGTGCAATCTTCCAAGTCTTCATTCTCATCTCTTGCGTTTGATGAGCCATAGGCTTTAGTATTTTATCAGCAATCTTCCTCTGTCACCTAAATTGACTGACTGACTACATACTTCTTAAAGGGAGAGATTTGGTGCCAGTTTCACACTGACATCTTGTCTAGATGTACAAACTGGGTGGTGTCGTATCTAATCTTCTGCAGGGTCCAAACAGGCTACTGTGCAGCCGGTGCTGGAGCAGGTTGCAGAAGAGCTTGCCAGCCATCCACCTGTAACTGTGGCAAAGCATGGCGAAAAGAAATGTAGGGCAAAACATACAAGTGCAAGAAGAAGAACTCTCCAGCAGTGAAAGCACTCACATGCGCATTGGAAGTGCTGCGTTCCAGCTCCTGCCTCAACCCCTTTTTTTTGTACCTTATCCAATGACCATTTTTAATGCAAACCAGCTAGGCGTTTGGAAACCTGAGAATACAGAGACTGAAATGAAGCACTTCACACTAGAAAGCTATGGTTCACGTTTGCATTTTGAGTAGAAAGAACTGAGAGGAAAAATGAGGGCAGGGTAATTGGGGTTTAAAAGACGAGCAGACGAAGGGGGTGAAAAAGGAAACAGAGAAGTCATTTCAGAGCCTGTGGCAGCAGAAAAGAAGGATGGGCAAAGGAGCATGAAAGCAAAGGGGCAGAAGAGCACGTCACAGCATTAATAATATTTTCTCTTTGAAGAGAGTTCTGACATTCGGTGGAGGTATTTTTGGCATCAGTTTTAATATGCATTTTCATACAGCTTACACACTTAAATCTTGCAGTATTTCAAAGTACTCTCCATTGCTGTGTTTGTGAATGTTCCCTTAATTTAGAATGAATTTATGATTCTTCCCCAAGATCCAGATAAAAAATGTGACTATATATGTCTGTACAGCTTTTTAATATTTGAGAAGTGAGCTGCAGAAATTGTAAAAACATCCTGGTTAGCTGGTCCTGGAGAATTAATTACTTTGCATTTTTGCAGATCAGAAGTCAGCTTCTATTGCTAGTCTGTGCCTCTAATTCCTTTCAGAGGGAGCATTCTGAGATAAATGTATTAAATTGTTTCTTTTACACATACAGTTCTTGGTCCCCCTGTCAGAACTATCACCAGGGATGCCACTTAGCACCAGAACCTATTCACTGTAATTTGCTCAATACATTGGTTGAACATGGACCACTGAAGAGTCACAACCTTTTTGTCACTACTCTTTTGAAAAACCTAAAAACAGATTCAGAGGTGAAAGGACCTGCATCTTGACTCTTGCCTTGCATATGTTTCAGACATCCAGCTACATATGCATCTGATCTGGGGTGATAAACTGGGCTTATGCAAGCCACTTAAAATGAATACAATTACACATTTTACTTCAAAATATCAAATACATTCTCCAGAACTAGAGGCTTTGTTAAGGTAAGCTTACATACAAACCAGTTTTCCCTTCATTCAAGATCTGTTTTACTGATGTCTAAAGCTTAACTCTGCAAGTGAAGTGATCAAGTTCCAGCCCTCTGTGGGTGTCTTCTCAGTTCTTCCAACAATACACAAAAAACACATGCTCGAGCCCAAAAGAGCAAAATGAAACGAAAGCATAGGCCGCCTAGTCTGTGCCTCAATTAGTCCATTAATACACCCAGTAATAAATATATCTTCAGTGCCAGCATTTGCAGCATGCATACAGTTTTCCTCTGAAGTATTGATAAAGCCTATTGTACCATCATACTTGAATACATTAGAGGTTTCAGCATAGTTGACCTTACAGCGTGCCAATGAACTAAAAAGGTCTTACTGTTTTTTAGGTATAGAAGCAGAGATTCTGATTATCTTGCTTAGGGTACACAAGAAACACGGCAGAGAAGACAACTGGACCTATCCCTTCTGACTCCCCATTTATCACCCTTTCCAAAAAGTTCTTAAAAGTTGGAAATGGAGACCATTCCACTGAAATTAGAGAAAACAACCTTTGTTTCCCCAGTCATAGATTCAGTAAAGATTTAGGCATTAGAAATGCATATATTCATAGTCCTGTAACTTTGCATATTCCACCTTCTCAAAAATCTCATGAAGCTTTGTTCTTCCTCTCAGGATCCAGAAACCAGAGATTATAGATGGGCTTGGTTTAGAACTCGCACACATCCCCTGTACTTGAAAAGGCAATGGACTTTTGCGTATTAAATTACAATTACAAAAAAGAAGGAAAAATATCCAGACCCACGCTAAATAAATTCACCTACCTTAGGTACAAACACAAGGCAGAGAGTGATGGTGCTGCAGAATATGATGACTAAAGCAACAATGCAGAACTGCACATTGGGTTGGTCCCGAGTAAGGAATGAAACAGCAGCACCAATAATGCACATTATGCCCACGTTGTATACACTCATTCCGATGTACTTGCTATCATTCAAAGCAGGAATGCTGACATTTCGTGTCTCCCAGGCTAGGAAACATCCGAATAACTGAAATGATAAAAGAAGGAAAAAAGATAATAATTATAAGAGGAATTGGCCGATATCCTTAAAAAGCATTAATTTAAAACTGGTATGTTTTCTAATTTGACAAATATCAGTGCTATTACAATCCAGAGAGATACACCTACCTTTTACCCAATATCTAATTACCTATGTGATTTGGACACAGATTTGGACAGATTCCTGCTCTCACAAGAAAAATATGAAACTTGGAATTAGTCCTGATGGGAACAAATTTCTCTAAATGTTATGGCTATCTTTATTTTATGCTTTTAATAATTTTTAAAGACAAGTCCTTCCTGTTTGTTTTCAAGGATTCCAGTAAAGACATAATGTGAATTGTTCTTTTAGCTATTTTTATCATCTGTTCTCAATATACTCTTATCAATCCAGTCATTCATTGTATGATTATCACCTACATTAATAAACAGCACTGCCAAGATGTGTCCCATGGGAGACAAATATACAATGTGGAAAGTGTCACCCTAGTTGTTCAGACTGCAATTATAATGTCTTTTATTATAGTGGGAGTTGCTAATGGCCTTTCAATTGCAGTTGTCTAATGATTTCTGGCATACAACATTATTGTGGCAATTTTTTTGTTTGCTTTTTTCTTTGGTGTATTTTTAAGTTTTAGCCCCTTTGTTATTTGCAATATGCTTCTGCAATTCATCAGGGGAAAGTCTTTAGTGGATGGAAGCTGTCTTCATCCCTTGAAATTTAATGAGATTTTTCTACAACATGAACTGCTGCAAAGGATAATTTTCTTTCTCTTGCGTTCCTCAGAGAAATTCTGGCAACACAGTAAAACCATAAGTGAACTCAAGACACTATAAACAGATAACCCAGCCTACAGCCTAGGCAAAGCCCAGTACGAGTGTATGGTGCTCTGGGAAGAATGGCAGACAGCAGATAGTACTGGAGGGAAGCGAAGGACAGAGAGAGAAACCATCAATAAGACCCAAGACATGGCTTCTGTGTTTTCTAGCTTTTTCTGATCCCGCTGCAGGGACAGACAAGAAGGAGAAAGAAAAAAGGTGCACTCCCATTGACCTTGGTATCCTTCCTCCCAGACCACCACATTTGTCCACTGCCATGTCCTGGAGATAATCTTGGTTTTTACACAACTGCAACCCATGTGGTGATCCAGGAAATTAGAAGTGGATGATGATGCAATTTGCGGATTATTTGCAGTTCCCTAGCAGAAAATTTACCTTCTGCTTTTTTTTCTGTGGGGAAAAATATTTAAAATTTCAAAGGCAAATAACCTGGACTAGAAGAGCACTCTTTGGTTGCCAGTCAAGCACAAGAGAGTTGGGAACTGACAGACTGGCATTTGCTGTACAAACCCTGTTTTGCCCTTACGTGTTTTCAACTGTAGTAACAACTGGACATCAATAACTGCAAATTTCCTTGATTATTTGCTTAGTTTTTACCTCGGCCAACAATGGCAGCAAACCCAACCACTTGTGACTCAGCTGCTTCGCACTCCCACAGGAACTAGCAGGCTGCAGCCGCCTACCTACTCACCCAGGCACTTCAATCCAGGACTTGCTGCCCAACTGCCAGCCCTGCCCTCCCATTGCTGAGCTTGCCTGCTAGCTGATCTCATTCTCTTGCCCACAGCACATATGTTACTCTGCCACATGTTCATGAGCAGACCCGGCTGGAAGGCTTCAGCAGATTAGGCATCTACTCTCAGCCCATGGAGTGTGCCAGGCTGGAAGTGCTGCCTCGTCTGGGCAAGCCTCTTGCTCACCCACTTTCCAATGTTGCCATCACTACCACAATACGAGTCACGACACATAGGCAGGGGTGGCCCTTCTCAGCAACAGTGGCAGCATTTGCCCTTGCAATCCTTACAAATCTTCCTCGGCACTGTTCCCACCCTGCCCCTCCACACACCTCTGCAGGAGATGGTCTTCTCCAGGGCACTCCCTTGCCTCCTTGTCACAGGCCTACCTCTTCTGTTTTAACCATCTGCTCTTGTAGGACTAGAGCCCACAGCTCATCCCGGTCCCTGGCCTCTTCCCCTGCCCTTCCCAGCAGCGTAAGGAATGCAGTAAGAAAAGTAGTGGCTGCTGCAGGAGGAGCATGGGAGAGGGCTGCTCTTGAAGGGTCAAGGTAAAAGTATACAGCTACCTGGAGGAGAGAGGGGTCTCAGAGCCATTCAGGTAGAACAGCTGAGGTGGGTAAGCCATTTACTGAGCTGGGTAGCTTTGTGCCAGAGAAGCAGCTCATACTTTTTCTAGAGCCCTTCAGGTCACCAAGATGATGGTTCCAGTAAGGAAGGATGCAGGCAGTCTGGCACTGTGCATGTATGGAGCAGGGAACGTACAGAGTCCTTCCCAGGCTCTACAGAAGCGAATCGTTGATAGTGTTGACCTGGCTGCACTGGGGACATACACTGATATCTTTATTCAGGATACAAATACATTCCTCCCAGACACTCCACTGTCTCAGCGGTTGCCCGTTCTGCATTCCTTGCACTCTTGCTGCTGCACAGCTCAGCTGTTCTGTAAATTTACTCTTTGCCAGCCCCTGAACTGACAAACAGGCTGGTTTGGTCTGGAAGAGGCAGGAGGAATCCTCTTGTGTGTGTGTGTGTGTGTGTGTGTGCATGACTAAACCATGTTTTTAAAGGGATGAGACCTTGATTAACTATGGAGAAGATTTCTATCTTCTCCTGCTACAATTAATTATTAATGAGATTTTTAGGGTTGTAGGTCATCCCTCACTCTCCCCCACTTCTCCCAGTATGAACAGATTCCCTTCCAAAAGCATTATTCTGGGAATACAGCCAACACACTTAAATGAGGCTAGCACTTACTACAAATAATGGGCATGAATTTATAGCTGAGGCAGTTATAAAGCAATCTAAAATATCAATTATAATGGAAAAAGATCACTTGAACACTGTTGTGGGGGTTATGGTTTGGCCCATTCTCATTTATAATTGAGAACAGCATGAAAAATGGTTAAGTATCTTCCAGATGAAAGGAAGATATTTATTTATACGATAACTAAAGAAAGGGAGAGGCTCTTGCAGCAAGTGGGTTTCCTCAGAATGATGCACTATAAATTTGAGGGCATTGTTTTTAATTTTTTTGCATTTTGGGTAAACTGCTTGCCTCAAGAAGAGAGCTCTCCTTTTCTAAAAGTCACAGCTCATCTTTGAGACTCAAACATGGATAAAAGCTGAGAGTTTTCTGCAGCCTACTGCCAGGACAGTGGTGATTGCAGAGGCGCTCCTTGTTTGCCTGCTACAGGTGCCTGCAGGGCTCCATGGGATTGATAAGATTTCTCCGCTGAGACAGAGCCTTCCTGAAGGAAGGTTACACTTTGCTTTCCCTCCTTCTGCCCTTCTCATGTTCACCCCTTCCTGAGGCTCAGCCAATCTGCACAAATGAAAGATTCACTTTTATGACTGCAAAAATCCTGAAAGTACCTAAAATAGCTTGGCTGAGGAATGGGATGCAGACATTAGTGCAAGGTCCAGATTTCCATAGATCCTTGACAGATTTTGCATATGAAACATATGAGCTCCTTTTAAAAACGTGGACTGTCAGTACCCAGTTCAGTGGCTCTCTAGTCTTGGTATCTAAACTTTAAACATTAATCTTCCCCAGCTATGTAAATCACGCTTCTTATTACGCTTGGGGACACCTAAGTCTGGAGACTGCTTGGACTGTATGATATTTAAGGCCTACTGGGATTTGCAACACATCTGTCTTCTGTCCTATTGCTTCTGGAGGGCTCAGGCTGGTAAAAGCTTCTCAGAGCATGTCTACTGGCTTGGGCCCCACAAAACTTACAGCGTCAATCATGTTTGTTGAAGACAAAAATGCAGAGTTTCATGTCCGGAAAACATGGCACAATTCCAAATTTTGCCTGAGATGTGCTCCCTAGCCCCCGACCAGAGGCTGCCTTCAGAAGGAGCTCTCAAACTTCTTTCAGAGCTGTCAGGTTTTATGTCATGAGAGACAGACTGTCTTAATTACTTGGGCACTGGCATGGGCTGTTTGTTCTGATCTCTGCTGAGAATTCTGATTAAACAGTCCTCAGAGAAGGCGTGCATGAACATACTGGAATGGAGGCAGGCAGCTCTTAGCAGCACTGATGTGCTAGATTTGGAGAGGGGTAGGACAGAGCTGTCCCCAGTGTTTTATACCAGCTCGCTTAGGCGGCTCCTTGCTGGCAGTTACAATTCCCATCGTGAGGATCCTGTGCATCACAGAAGGAGACTGAATAACTCAGGGCTATGCATTCTCCTATAGAAAGCAGTTATCTAAAAGCTAAGTACAATGGTCTACTGTCAATTCTAATAGTCTAATTTAAGTCGCTTTGGGGATCTTGACCAAAGACACGTTGAGAAAGCAACTAGGAAGGCTTCCTACATCATTAGTCATTAACTTAAAGGCTTTTCCCATTTTGGTCTACTAAATACACATCTTGTTGATGTAGAAAGTGTCATAAAATGTTGTTTTGGGTTTTCTCTGAGGGTGTGGGCTGTACAGGCAAGATTGGTTTGTTCTGTCTTTTGTCTGAGGGTGGACAGCTTCCATTTGATACTACATGGATTTAGAGTATTACTTTTCTATCAGCTGATATGGTGGGTTTAGGCTGTGCTGTCAATATACCTAAAAAGGCTGTGAGACAACCATTGTATAGATTTGGGGAAAACTGTATTTGAAGACAAGGGGGTTATACCACTGTGACTAAAGATAGAATTCTGGTCACTAAAAGAAATCTGTATTAAAGTCTTTGAGGGATAACAGGACTATGGAGAATGCAGTATCTCTGTTTACCAGTTTAACAGGCAAACTTGATTTTTAAAAATCTTGTATTGACTAAATTGTAGCAGCGGGGAATATAATGAAAGTGTTTGTAGCTGAAGTATTGGAAAACTTTTAACACAATTTTTCAAAACTCTGCTAGCTAGTTCATTTTAAATGTTGTACACTAGAATTACTCCTAAACACAGTAGCAATGGCTTACTGATCCACAACATATATTAATACAATCAGGTGTTTAATTTGTTATTGAACTGCATAGACTGGCAGATAACAGGAAGGAAATTTTTTATCCTCCTGTACTCCCTCTTGCCCTGTACTACCCTTAAACCATTTTGACTATATGTTTCATTTCAAAGTCATGTCTGCTTTTACTTTGAACACGGGTTAAGAGCAGTATTAGGAAAGAAAGACAAAGAAAGAGAATTATACTGAGGATATCAGACAAAAGCAGAGAAATACCAGAGGGAAAGTCTCTAATCTTGGCAGAAGTCATGCTTGCCAATAACTAGAGGGTATGGTTTTGGAAAGGTTATGTATTGGACCAGGCTGCAGCTTTGCAGCTGATTACCGTATTGTAGTAGCATTTACTGAGTTCGCTTGTGGATTATAGCCCTGCTGTGCAGCATGAAAGAACAAAAACAAACCTTTGTTTCAAAGATCCTACATCTGGGGATTTTGTTTTGGTTTGGTTTCGGGTGTTTGGGTTGTTTGTTTTTTCCTAGCTCGACTACTGGGAGATTTCCCCTCCTGCCGCCTCTTAAAACACAGGCAGTTCCGGATGCTGGGCTGTAAACTCCGCTCAGTCGGAAGCAAATGTGAAGCTGGAGTTGTGGGTTTCCCTACTCATGTTTGTTCATTAAATCCAGACCAACACAGACCTAGGCACATTTTTATTTCAGTTAAATGGCTGCAGATTTTTTTCAATGAGAATTTTCAAAACAAAACAAAAAATAAAATGCATTTTGATATTTGGGATTTGACTGGAGAATTGGGTAGTAAAACATACTGACCAGTTTTCAGGAAGATGTATAGAAAGGTGTTGTTTTTTTTAATTACCAAGTAAGGTTACAAACTGAAAGACAAAATATACCCTTGTAGGTCTCCTACCTTCACAGTCAATATAATCTGATGTTAAACCACCACTCACTCCCCTGATCAGGTATGAGTCAGCTGTGTATTTAGTTCATTTTCACACAGCTGCTCTGGATAGACAGTACTAAAGGGAAGCTTAATATTTCTATTGAGAGGATAATAGCTAAATATTTTTTTAATTGCAAGATATGATATCCAGCTATTCAGTAGAATGGCTTTCTTTTCAAGGTCTTGGTAAAGCCCTTTATGCTGCAGGGCACTTAATACAGTCCTGCCCAGAGCAAGATGGAACAGCAGCTGCACAAAGCTGTGGACAGTAACATGCATCCAGACAGAATTTTCCATCTTATACTTCAGCCTCCCAAATCTATGGGTTAATAAAATCTTTTCCCTTCTTTCTATTCAGACTGTGTTTGAATTTATTCCACTTAACTTCTGCTTAGTAATGAAACACATTTAGTAACTAAATTGAAACAAATATACAACTGGTTATTAGTGGATATCCATTTGGAATTGCTTTATATTGTCTCTGGCATAAGATTACCACAATCACAGCACTGTAAACCGATCAAACATCTCTGATAAAAACAAGCATGTGCTACAATTTAAATCAATTTCTGCTATATAAAAATTAATGCCAAGAGACATGTAAGGGAATACTGCAATATCTCCAATATTTCAAGCATATATTTGAAATTTCCTTACGGTCATAGTAGTGAAAATTTATCCTACAAAACCATATGGTAACTTATGTTTTGGATGCCAAAACACTATCAATGTTTTATTAAGGATAAAACAAATATCTGGTACCACTGTAAACTACCTTCCTCCACCACAAAGCTTAACTATCTTTCTCTAGTGAGTGTAAGATGGCACAGATGGGTTGGTGCTAAACCACCATAAAAATGAGTTGGAATCATGCAAAGTAACAGAGAAATGGCAGTCCCCTCTTCTGAGTACTCTTTTTGATCATGAAGATAATTAGGAAAGAATGCAGGTAAATTGTTCAAAACCAAGGTATTTTCAGAAAATAATCAGGATTTTTAACATAATCTGAAGACTATTCAATTTTGCTACAGAGACCATTTATTAATTTGACAAAGAGATTTATTAAGAATAAAATTTTTTTTTCATAATATCATAAGATAGTTGAGAGGGACTTGAAGAGTCATCTAGTGCAAATATCATAACATAGTTGAAAGGGACTTGAAGAATCATCTGGTGCAATCTTCCTGCTCAAAAAGCAGACTCAGCTGTGAGGTCAGACCAGGCTGCTCACAGCCTCATCCAGACTGGTCTTGAAACCTTCCAAGGATGAAGGGTGACCAGCCTCTCTGGGCAGCCTGCTCCACTGCTTCACTTTCCTCAGAGTGAAAAAATATTTTCTTTATACCTAGTCTCTATGGAGTAAATATAGTAAAATGGTAAAAATGAGGAGTGCAGGTTACACACCGCAGCTGTACTGTTCACAAGCAGCTCCTGGGCTGGATGTCCAGAGAAGGGCTCAAGTACCTGAAGTGGTCATGAGAAACTGCACCCAGCAAGGATGGTCAGGCTGTCCCTCAGTATCATCTGTAGATGCCTGGACACTCTTAGCACGAAACTTTCCGCTTCTGTGCACGCTAGCAGCTGCCTGGGCTCTGGCTGGGTATCTGCTAACTGGTGCCTGCCACACAACCAGCCTCTGACGGAGTTCTGAGAAGAGGCACTTCAGGCTAGTGAGGCCCATGGAGCCCGGCCAAGCCGCTCTCCCCTCCCACCCACCAAGGCAAGAGCACCAAGTGATGACTGAAGACCGCACAGCTGGGTACTGACTGCAGCTCAAAACCTAAACCATGGTATTGAACTCCTTTTTGCAAATCTGCTTCCAAGTGCATGAAAACACTGGAAAGTAATGTTTGTGGATTAGCCGTCAAAAGAAAGGAAGCTACTGGAGAAAGGAGCAGGGGAAGCTCCAGGAATATTTACAGACAGCAACTGAAAAATCTTTGGGTATCTGCTGTAAATGATCTGCCCTAAACTTCATAAATGTAAAGAAGATTTCCTTACCATAAAAATTGTTTTCCTTATTGTGGAAGAACAATAATAATGATTATGAATTAAAGTTCTAAAATACAGATAGTGGAAAGTAAAGTTAAACATATAGTAGAAAATGAATGGGTAGCAGCATTAACAGAATTCATAAGGATTTCTAAAAATGTATGTGGAGAAAAAGGAATCCTATAATGATTCATTCCGTGGAAGATGAAAAATTTTATAGTAATGATGCATGATAAGATATGCTTAATGACTACTTTTGTCCTATATTTATACAGAGATGGAACAATGCATTCCCGTCTTGCCAAAACAGTGAAATGCAGCTTATTCCTGCAGTAAGAGAGCTCTTGAAAACCCTGTCAAGACAAGCTACTGTAATTAGAGACATCCAGTAGCTTGCATGCAGAAGTTTTAGGCATTGATTTAGAAGTTGTTTGGACTGATGGACTTAATTGTTGATATTTATTGGAATTCTGGCAAAGCTCCACTTAAGATATAAGAGGCCAGATGAGAAAAGAGAAAGTGGAACATCTTCAGTGATTACAGAGCTATTACAGTCATTTCTATCCTAAGCAAATTAATGAAATGGCTGATACATGAACTCAGGCAATAAATGACAAAAAAAAGAGATAGCGATATAATTCAACATGCTATTATTTTTTTCAATGAGATTGCAAGCCTGAATAAAGATAATCACATTTATGCAGCTTACTTGGATTTCTCAGTAGAATTTGTCTTAATACTGAATGGTATTGCTATTTAAAAATAGTATGTTACAAAATCAAGACAACAAATTTAAACTGAGTGAAATCTGGGTGATAGACCTCAACATGTAAACATTAATGAGAAGCTACTGAAAAAAAGGATAGATTTCCAAAAATCTCTAACCTAATCCTGTCCCATGTTTGTACCTTGACTTGAAAGAGGTTATAATATCACAGCTGAAAATGATGCAGAGAAAGCAAAGGTGGAGAATGGTAAAAAATCCACAAAAATTTGGCCAAACTTAGAGTAGTTTGCCTAGAAACAAAGGTATCAAGTCATTTTAGAGAAAGAGGGATAACATACATGCAAGACCCACCAAGGGTCCAGGTTTGGAAGTCAGTGCTAGACAAATTCAACTTAGTGATTAGAGAGCCTCAGGAAGAAGAGGGATTCTTTCAGACTTGATAATGAGATTGAACATTATCCCAAAGATGCATTTTAGTAGTATTAATACTTTATTTGGCTTCATAAATCAATTATGGAGTTGCGTTGTGCAGTACGTCAACTACAGTGACCAAAAGAGAATGCTGTAATATGAATCATTAGAAGGAATTAAATTTTTAATTTTTAAATTAAAAGTGACATTTACCAAGTCCTATGATACATATGCATCAGTTTTTCCTATCTCCACCATGAAATACTGATGTTTTCATCCTTAGCAAGGTTAGCTAAGGACCAAAAGTTAAAAACTGTGTATATCAAAAGTGGTCAGTAATATTAATTATAACTTAAAAAACTCTCAATTAACACTTACAGGGTAAAAGTAGAATTTGATATGCAGCGCAACAGCCAAACAGAAAATATACCTTGGCCTTGAAAGCCAGTTTCCCAGTAGCTGAAGAATAAGTGACTGTAATAATACGTCAGCAACACAATGAAACTTCTAATATATGACCAACTTGAGTCTAATGTTAATTGAACTTGAGTCTAACGTTAATTAAACACAGTATCAGGAAGAGGGGAATCAAACAGTAGACAAGTCTACTTTCCTCTAGGGCAAAGTGCCCTAGAGGAGTCCAGTCCATCCTTAATCTGGTATTCATCCAGCTGAGATGAGAAAAAAAATTCATACCCCTCAGAAAGACGTTAGTGCACTCACTAATAATACGCCACTGGCAAGTTTAAGATGGTGTGGTTTCCATCATCCTGTGGAATATATGAAATAAAGGTACTTTTCAACCATTTCTACATCATCGGAAGTCAAAAGCTAGACTTAACTGCAACTGATGGTCACTGTGTACATGCAGACAGAGCTTGAAATTGTATATAGCCTTTTGGGAGCTGAACTTGAGGTGGGAAAAAAATGGAATCTCATATATGTGGTGGGGCTTGTCTAGAGTCACTAAGACTAATACAATGACAAAGGCAAGATTCAGGATGGTTGTCTTCCTATTATTCTCTGGACACCAGCCCTGAGGAATCTGAACCCAGTAACTGAGAAGCCTTCGTGCAGAGTAGCAATCATTTCCTCACATCCCTTCAAAGGCAATCGAAGAATTGTGTATCTGGCTTTTAATGTTTGCTTACTTTAATATAGAAATAACCTGTGCATGCTGGTGAACAACGGCTTCCCTTATTTGGCCTTCCCTACCCTTTCCTGCTCTTCTGTGCTCTGCCCTACTCTGAGTGGTTTGATACCAGCATCAGTGTATTTAAGTCATCAGAATGGAGAACATTGCTTTATATCTTCAAGCCAAAACAGAAAAGTACTTTTTTGGGTTAACCCAATTTTTGTATTCTCATTTTGAGACAATAGGTCACTGTAAATAATTTCGGTCTGCGTAAATCATTAAGCTATTTCACCTTAAATAATGCATTATACTGCAGTTAGCAATACTATCTCTTTAGTGTACAGTATGTTAGAGACAAGTATTTCATTATTAAAAACTGCAGAACGTTGTATTAGATAAACTTTTATAACATGATATAGTAACATGAGAGGTTCTGATTTTTGTTCTGAAGGCAAAGTATGAGTGGCATGCAGAAACATCTTTGGTGATGAGAAAAAATCCATCAATCCTGTTGTCCTCGTATAACTCACCATAGCAATTTTTTAAGTGATTCAGAAGAGTATCTTCCTTTTTCATCTGGAGGGATTTGTGTGATAAAAAGGCACTGGAGTAATAAAAAGTGTGTATTTCACTGGTGGTTATGAAACATTGTGTGCCTGAAATAAGTATAGTGAGTAATGCCAAATGGCATTTGCAGACTTCAACAAACTGAGTCACACATCTTGTAGAAAACAGTCCAACCTACATGTCAACAAACCAGTCTAGGGCAAAGGACTAGTGAGAACCAATGCAGTTTGACTACTGTCCAGCACGACTCAAACTTGAAAGAAACTTCAAACGAAATTAGCAGAGAATGTGTATTTAAGAGATATAATTTTTTTTCCCACTTTAATAACAAATCACAGATTTTTAATAGAAAACATTATGGAAGTTATTTTTGCAAAAAAAAAAATCCACCATTTGTTGAAATCCTTCACTGTTTTTAAAGAAATTTTAATTTGTTTATTTACACCACTCTAAGTTAACCAAATGTATTTACTTGTTTACTTTTCTAACAAAACTACAGAGAAAATTATCTTAAGCACTTGCATAAGGAACAATGGCAAATTCTACCTGGGAGAACACAAAATCAACTGTTCAAAATTTCTATATAAGGAGATTGGAATGAACAAAATTATGGAAAACATTGTTCCTTTTAAGAAATTATCTAAGAAAAATTTTGTAAAATTGAATACGCAAAGTGAAAAATACTCTCCCAAGTGAAGTGCAGGAATTTATTGACAGATAAGTCAAACCAGTAATAAAAGTAGTCAACTAGAGGAGGGACGAAAAGTTAAGAACTTAAAAGATCTAACAAATACAAACCATCACCATATAGAATGTAAATATTGCAAGAAAGTTAAATAACTTGTCAGCAATTGGGTACTAAAGCTATGCTTTCCAGTTTAGCTGTGTGTCTTTGGAAGATTTGGCTTAAAAAAGAGACATAATCAGAAACTGGCACTATACAAATTAAGAAGAATCCAACAAAGAAATGTAAGTAGAAATTTCAGAGGCTCCCAGCTCCACACAGGGACTTGCAGATGGGTCCTGCTACGGTGCAGGGCCTTTGACAGCCTGAAGGAGATCTTGCTCCCTTTTACTTGCAACAATCTTTTTTGAGCTGGACTAGTTCACTGGTGTGCAAAGAAGTTCCAGATACAATGCACTGCTACAATTTGGGGTGGTGTGCTGTGTTTTTGCATAAAGCATGATATTTTATGCCAACAGACAGTTGGATCTTACTGTGGCCCCAGTGCTGGTCGCTGTCATGGCTCCTAACTTCTGATGGCCTTGCCTTCAAAACAAAAATCCTTCAGTGCTGTGCTACATGCTGAGGTTACCGTGAATCCAGAGCCACTCACAACTGCACCGTAAGAAATATTGAAATGTGGAATCTCTCCTAATTCCTGATACTTATGGGGGGATGAAGTACATCCTAGCTCTTCGTTTCACAGCCTGCCTGGACATTCTCCTAAAATAGGCGGCTACACTTAAAGTTGCTTTTAATTTTTTTTTTTTTCTTTTTTTAAAGGTGGGAAGACTTTCTTTGGTTGGTAGCCCCAGGATCTGAGCTCTCACCTGGGAGCTGGAGGCACTTGGTGGGGTAATGCCTTCTCCACCTGAAGGCACTCCCCAGCAGACCAGTCTGACCACAAAGGTAGTGACTGTTTGCAATTAAAAAAAAAAAAAATCTCTCATCCCTTTCTGTTGAATTTTGTGTTGCGTATTTAAAGACCTTCCAGCCTGAAAAAAAGCAGCATGAAAAGCAGCAGGACTCTGCAGGCTGGCAGAGCAGTCATTCACTGTGAAGAGGGAAGACAAGTGCTCCAGGCACCAGCATCTCCCTTTCCCTCGCTTCCCCCACGGCAGCAGCACCAGCCACGCCAAGTGGCAGCAGCTGGCCCGGTCCTTCGTGCGTGTCCTGATGAACAGGCATGCTACAAATAAGCAGAGCAGATTGAAGCCTTTGGGCAGTGTAAACTAATATTTATCTAGATTTAGGATCCAGATGGGGTTCAACTCAAGATAGGTGTTCAGCTGGTCAGTGCTCTCAAAATCAGTTATTTTTAAAACCTTGAGGCTTAGGAGCTTTTAAACACTAGTAGTCATCTCTGAAACTATCAAGGTTCAGGACTCTGCGTTCCTGAGGTCCATTTTAGTAACTAAATCTTTTTGTGGACATAAGCCTCAGCGACAAAAGGGTTGTTTTTATTCAGACTCCAAATTCATCTTGCTTCTCCTGTGACTGTTCCTGAAGGACATTTGCAACTCAGAGGCAAACATCTAGAATAACCTAGTCCCACCTTTATGGAGACCCTAAGGGAATTCAAATGATCGGGCTTCTTTATTTATATACAAAGTTGTCTCATTCATAGACTCATCTTTTCACTATTGAATTTCTTGGTATTCAGCTTAACTGCTATTAGTCTCTTACTTATTTTACGTATTTGTGTACCTATATATTACCACTTACTGAACTTCACAACAGGTCCAATTATAAAAGATGTGTTCCATGGAGTTTTAACTTACTCCCAGCCATCGGGAAAGCAAATATAATTCAGTTAATGTCTATCAGTAAATAACAGCTTGAAGTCAGGTATGTGCAGAACAAGCTGTGCTTACCATGAGCAGCCCTTTATAAGCGTAGACAATCCCAAGCCAAATTGTCATGTGAGTGTTTTCACAGTGCTCCAAGATTGGTCGGATGGAGATATCTCTGCCCGCAGGGTCTGGCTGCAAAAATAAAAGGTGAAATATTTGGATTCATATTTCATTTGTATTCAGACCTTAGATGCACTTAAATCTATTCTCAGTAGATTGAGAATGTGTCGAATACAGAATGGACAACTCTGGGGTAACTTGTGATGACTGCAGACCCATGAACCTGCAAAGGAATACAGTGAAAAGCAAAGATCTGAGGAAACAACTGCATGATAGCTACCAGCCGGTGAGGTCATCTCCACTGCAAAGCAGAAAGAGAATGTCTTAAGTCACTCTGTCTTTAACAGTGTCAGTCACATTTATCATCTTTAGGACATCTAATTTTTCTACAAGGCAAACAGGTTGAATGCACAGGCATGAATATAAATGTGCTTAAAGTCATCCCTCCTTTCACCTGTGGTTCTTCTGTCACTGGAAAATGGCTGATAAACAATGTATGAAACACTGCTGTGTTTCAGGTGCTTTTTCATTGATAAACATGAGCTAAATCAGAGCCTGTTTACTATGGAAACTACATCAGGAGCTTAGAAGAGAGTATAAATCATCAAAACTCTGGAAAGGACTTCCTTTAGAGCAAATGAAAGTCTATGCAAAATTTAATACTGCTGAAAGCTTGGTAGCTTTCCATTTATTTTGAAAAGCAGATTGCATAAAAATGCAGAATCAAGAAGACTTGCAGACTACCAGGAATGTTTGTATGAGGGAGAATTTATAATTAAGACTCAGAGAAACCTGGAAGAACAACCCCCAATCTCCCTCACCTTTTATTTTTTTTTTTTTTACAACAGGACAAAAAGCAGTTGACACAAATAGCAAACGGATACTAACTACTATGCTGTCTACAATTAGAATATGTATTAGTGTATGGTCCAACTGCTTTTTAATGGTGTACACTGTATAAGAACACAAGGTGCCTCTCTTACGTGATTCTAAGAGATCCTGTTTTAGTTAGATATGGCAGAATCCTCCTGTTGGCTGTTGTGAGCTCTGTGCACCTACCGTCTGTTTTGCTTTACGGAATACACCGTAATGCTGAAAGCTTCTTTTTTCCTTTCTACTTTGAAACACTGGATCTGAACTTCAGCTAAACTAAGATCAACCCAGGCATAACTTTCTGTACCTGGTTGTCTCAGTCGGATTGGCAAATTCCCTTTTTGATGAATAACATATGTAAAATGTCTCTTGAAGAAGTATAATGGTTATTACATGAAATAAGGAAAAATCACATTTTCACGAACTGAAATGTAGAATTGTATGCAGAAGGACTTCAGAGAGATCTGAAAAATTTGCTAAAGCTTATTCTTGCTGCCTCTGATGCAGATATGACTTTTGCTATGGATTTCAGTAGTCACAGCATTAATTCGCAGCTCAGTTTCTTCCATCGGTCTTTTTGTATTGCTGCGCTGACCTCATACACTCTAAAAAGATAATGTAAAAAACAAGAAGGTAGACACGGGGGAACAAAGAAACCCCAAAGAACCTTGTGCTATGCATTGCACTACACAGTCAAAGGATGCGCAACTTTCTTCGCCAATCCTGCACTAGGCAAGACATTAACACGTAAAACTTTCTCTTATCCTGGACTTCTGTAGAAACCCTGAACAGGAGAATAAAATTTTTTGAAAAAAGGTGTCCTAAAATAAAATAAAGTAAAAATGAAGAAGGCATGTGGTTTATTTCTCTTATCCCTGGGTTGAAACCTGCACTCACACTTAGACTGAAGCATTCTATCACTTTTAACAAACTAGGAGCAATGGAATTAGCCCTTATTTCAAAGAATATTACTGAAATGCAAACTCAGCGGTGGATTTTGTATTTTTATTTTCACTATGTTGTTATTCTCTAATGCAAATTGGCTTCAAGATGGGAAAGCATATGTCCATTCATTACTCAACACTGAGTGACCTGGGCAGAAAAACAATGAAGTGGAAAAGATAACTTGTTTTCAAATCTTATTAGACAGAAAGAAGGCTTATCATTTCCTTAGTAGGAAGACTGCCAGATTTCATAAGGCAATGATCATTTAAAAAATATGTAAATTAAATAAAACAGTGTATTTCAATTTTCTATGTAAGGTAAGAAATTCTTGTGTAGTGCTCTAGGGGGAGCAGGGAAAGAGAGAATACCGATTGCAGCATCAGCAAAAGTGTGCATGGGGCAGCACTTCTTTCAAAGCACTTTCCAGATTTGCAAGCTGGTAGTATTTTCAACAAAATTTTGCTGAATACTTGTGCATGTGGAGTTAAGCACAGGCAGGTAGCAGTAATTTTACAGTGAACTGATTTTTCTGATTACTTATCGCTACTGCAAAATGACATTCCTGTTTCACTGCTTTTAATTTGCCATTCTGTTTCCTCACTGATTTTACATGAATTAACTAATCATAGCGAAAAGCTGGGTTAAAAAAACATGATATTTTCTGGTGTCAAAAGAATTTTTAAAAACTCTACAATTGCAGCTGAATGGAGCACTTCACTGACCTCTCTAATCATCCAGCATTTGTGCACTTTGTTACTGCTTTAGAGAGGATGACAACATAAATGCTACGATTATATATATACTGGAAATTTGCCCTTTCCTTTTATAGAAAGCAATCTAAATGCCCTTCAGATATCATTCTCAAAAGCCTGAAGACCTCCTATCTTGCGGTTAGGCTGAAGTTTCCTACCTCTTCTGAAACGTAATAAGGTTTCTGACATTGAGATAGACATCAATTTCTGGGGTGTTTTCAGCAGTTGAACATAACCAGTTTAATCTGTTCACTTCGTACAAGAGTTGTGTATCATCACCAGTAGAATGCTTGTTTTACACGAGATCTGCTAGGTCTAGAGACAAGCCCAAACCAGTAAACGTATAGAATGTTTATATCCCCTCTCTGTGCACGTTCATATTATTACTAGTCACTGCTGCAGTTTTGTTGCCTTCTGATTTTCTTTGCTCTTCAGTCTGCTGGTGGGCTGGCAGATGCCCATCTGACAGATGAGCCACAGCTTAGGAGGGTACTGCCAGGGGGAGGGGCGAAGCTTTAAACCACCTGGAACCAGCAGGGAAATTTTCAGGAGAGACCAGGGCAGGAGCAATGACAGAGGCTGCTGAGTGCCTCCTGCCTGCCTACACCTCCTCGCAAGAACTGAGCAGCAGCGAGACTCTTGTTTCCTTCATGTCTCTATGGACTGCAATAGAAAACCACAGGCCCTTAAGCTGCTTCCCAGAATGGCCCGTGCTAGGGAAGCAGAAAGGCAGTGCTTCAAGTACAAGCACAGTTTTTGTTGAACAATTATCTCCAATTCCTTTAAGAAGCTGGCTCTGCTTGAGTAAACAAGTATATACAAAGTAATGGACAGCTTTCCTTCTCTCAGGCTGAGGAGTGGGAAGATAGGGCAAATCACTCTGAGGCACCTGTGCCATCTGGGCATGTTGTTATATGATCCATATACAGACAGTTCGTCTCCTTTTTTTTCATCTGTATTTCTTAGTGGCTCTTATACTAGCCAGTCTTTTTAGAAAAGATCCCGCACAGTGGGAAGATATTTGTATGACAATAAATGCATCATTGGCTTATTTTGTGTCTTGGTTGTCATTCCTTCTGTATAGCTCCACATAGGTCTTAAAAGGAGGAAGGGTCTATGTTCCATGAGACATTTCATCCAGGGAATGTCTGTGAAGAACAAACTGGGCCACCGCACAGTGTCCAAAAGTCTTTAACCTTCCTAGGGTACTCCTTCTACATGGTGACCTTTTCAGGTCCCATTGCCGGTACAGCCGATGACACTTGTTTACAGAGTAGTGGTGCTGCCGTGTAACACAGCTCACGGGTGGACAATCTCTGCAAGCTTTCTAAGAAACTTTGCAGCAGATTTTCAGTGCGACATTTTGCCATTTCTGCAGCTGAAGTTTCAACTGTGTGAAAATCAGAATGTTAGGCCTCAGTCTTTTCCAAAGATGGATACGAAGCATAAGGTAAATAGTTGCAGCTTCTGTTCACTAATTTTAAAATAAACTGTGCGGTTCCCATAGTATAGGAAAATACAGGACCATACTCTTCTGTCACACTGTTAAAATGGTCTTCACATACCATCCCACTCTCTGTTTTATCTTCCCTTTAAATGGCTTCCATCTAACTGGCATAATGACTGTATACTATCACTAGTCTACAGCATCCATTAGACATCTCTGGCATTTTAATTTGGCACATTTAACAGTCATATGGAGCTCAAATGTGATTCCTTAGCTGAAAATCCAGACTTTGCTAAATCAGAAGATTATTCTTCTTTTTAAAATCACCCCCCCCACCACCCCCCTTGGATAATTATAGTTAGTTTATACAATAAATTCTGTAAGAAATTAAATTTACTTGCATGTTGTAACATGCTATCCACTGTGCTAACCTGCATATCTGTATGGAAAGCTGTTCCACAAAAGGATTTAAACAGTTTTCCCACGCAGTGTATTGTAACCAGGCTCTCAATTACTGATGAAAAGAGAAGAGAAGGATCAGAGGCTGTCTAGTTTTCAACTACTTAAGAATTTGAGTGTATTTTTAGAGAAAATCAACTGGGATATGAAAAAGAGATTTTCCAGGAAATGGATTCCTTTTGTTTCATGTATTTTTTACTTTGTGTAGTCATACCTTCCGTGAATGCAAAACAGCAAATGCAATACTAAGCCAGGGTGGCTCACTTGGAATGTCTTCCAACTAAAATTTTGGTAGGCAACCTAGAATAAAAGCTTGTTTGTCATTGTTCATACCTGAGCTTGGGTTCAGATACAATACGAATCACATTGTATAGCAGCTCAGCTGAGTACAAAACTGTTACTGGATTCTTGTAGCCCAGTGACCAGTTTCAATTCTCTTCATTTGAGAAGTTTGGTCATTTCTGTAAAAGTCTTATGATCCAGGACACTAATTTGTTTAAAGACTTTTTCTTCACGTATTTTTCTTTGATTCAGAGTCATGGGACAATTTGATCATGGAACAGAAAGTCAACTTTTAATAGATGAGCCCAGTACTACTTCATATAGTCAGGGCTGTTTTCCGGTATAGGAATGCAGGATTCTGTTAATAAAAGCAGGCTTTCAACTCAATAACTATCCTTACAAGTCTCTGCAAGAGAAATGAGAAACGTAAAGCTTCTGACCTCAGGAGAAGATAATGACAAGGTTCTGAGAAACCACAGTCTTTTGCATTCAGTGTGCATACTTGATGCTCTCTCATGCAGACCCCAAGAATAAAACTATTTTTGACTTGAATTTAGACTTGATTTTTTCAAATTGTTTAAATAATGTTATTTATATTTGTAAAAACATTTACAGTTGATGACCATGGACACATAACTGCAGCAGGATAGCATGCTATATCAGTTCCCAACGGAAAAGAAAAATTTCTTGTAAGGATCAAAAGTTTAGGAATGTTACTGTTTAAACCTTTTTTCCATAACTTGAGGTGGAAGACAAATCGTTATTTCATGAAATAGTCACAACTACTTCAGCCTCTAATCTGTGGATTTGCTTATTTTGTACTGGAACAACGGATTAATTCTCATGGCACTATCAGAAAGGGAGGTGTTACCTCATTTCTGTAGAGGAGGAGGAGGACTCACATAAAGGTTAAGCAAATTGCCTGGGAAATCTAAGAGGAATTCAGACTGTTGTGCCTTACTTCTTCGAGTTAGAAAAAACATCTTTCTTTCTGATAACTATGACCAATACAAAAATTCTCACTCCAGTCTATATTGTTCCAGAGACAGAAGCAGTTTTCTACAGTAAATTTCTAATTAGAGTTAGGAATTTCTAAAATTCTAATTCTAATTATAAATTTTAATTAGAAATCTACTGGAAAAAGTGTTGATGAAAACTTTCTCTATTTGCATCTTTTTTGCTTGGAAAAGGATCAATATTTCAATAAATTTACTGACTTGAAATTACATTTAAAATCATTTTTGCAATTCTTTATGATGAATCCCTGCAAAGTTACCTAAATGAAAATGTGTGGTTTTTAGATTGTGACTATCTTTTAAAATGGTATTTATTTACATTAATTATACCAATTAAAAATAAATTATTGGTATTTCAAATTGATGCAAAAAAAACCAAAAAATTGGCTCTGTGTTTTGTGAAAGTTTTAGAAACTTTAAGTTTATCTTAGTTTGTAACAGAGAAGACTCCAGCTGCTTCAAATACATCAGTGAATGAGGCTAAGGACTGCTCTTGAAGTTTCCAGTGGTTCCACAGTGATGATGAGTACTGCAGTAATCCAGTACAGCAGTATTATTTTAAACTATAACCTCACTGCTTATGCTCAGGTGGGAACTGTGTGGGACAGAATTCAGCCTTGGGCTCAGTATGCCCCTGCTTCCCAAACCCTTAGCAGGAGCGGCTTGGTGGAGTCCTCCGGAGGAGGATTTGCAGGGAGCTGCGGTATGAAGTGTTTCAGGATGCAAGGTTTCTGACGTACATCTGAATACACAACCTCTGCCCCTGTGACGCGAAGTAAAGGCTATCTTTACGTTATCCAGAGTGATTACAGGGTATTTTCTGCTTCGTTCATTTTAGTGGTATACAGGAATTCAGCTCCTCACCTCAGTCAATGAACTGGACTTAAGCATTATCCGGCTTCACAAAACCTCCAAAAATTAAGGTTTTCTAACTGTTCTGAAGAAATCTAGTTTCCATTGTAATGTCTAAAAAATCGTCATTCCAAGTGGCATTGCAGCATAGCATACACATGGGACAGTAATTCTGTAATGGTTGGCTAGCTAGAAATCATCACAGAACGAATACTAACATGTATAACCCTATATTTTATCTGGTCAGGTTTTTTTTTTTTTGGTTTTCTAAAACATAAAAAAGATGTACCATATAAGGCAAGGAAAAAATACTAACACATTTTGGAGCTTCAAGGATATTAATGTAGATATTTTACGCAATTCAACTTGCTACAAATACAGAATCCAGCTCTAACTTTACAGGTGAATGGAGTGAAGAAAGACAGACAGAAAAAAAAAAGAAAACATGTTAGAGATAACCACTGTAATTCCTACTACCCCAAAACAAGAAGATCTGGTAATACAGTCACAGCGATAGTCACACTGTAATATCTTTAAAACAAACCTACTTTCTAGCTCCCCATCTGTCTCTTGTACGAGTAATTCCATAAAGCAGTAAGCTTACATACTGTAAGTTAGTGTGATTAAAAGATGATAAAATGCCAGAAAAGCTATTTAGAAGCTTTTGTACTGTGAATGTGTCCATACATTTACTTGTAAAGAAAATCTCTCAGCAATATTATTTATAACATCACTTTACCTAACAATTTCTGTTTTGCTGTTCTCGTGCTTCATTTTTATTTAAATAAAACTGTCTTTTGAGACCCAAAAGGTTCCTATCATACTGTAATCTAAGCAGTTTCATTTATTTGCATTAATGTAAAATACAAAATAATAGATTAGACTGAGTAAAGAAACCGCTATGATCCCTGCAAACAAATGCAGACTAACAAAGAAAGGGAAAAGGCAAAATTCTCTTGTATTATGGAGTGTTTCAAACAACTGTGACTAAGTCTTCCCACTCTGCACTCAGCAATCTCTTCAGCAGAAATTTTACATCATAGTATTTCCTCCGAGAGTGTTGCCCCAATTATATATAGGGACTGGATAATGAAATGTTTCTGTGTATGTGTATGGAGGTAGTGGGACAAGTGTTACAAAGACTTAACAAAGCATTCCCAGCAGTAGAACATGTGTTTTTCGTAGAAGGGAGGGCAAAAGGCCAAGATACGTAACAAAAGCTGGTTAGAGGAATGTAGACCGGAATGTAGACCTTTGTTACTACCCAGACCCTCCTGTGCCGCACAGATTCTTCCAGAAATGTGCACTTGTTGGTATCGGCTTCACAAACTGAGGAAGAATATTTTCCCCTCCTTTCCTTTGAAGCTGCTCAGAATCATGGCTGACAAGCCGGACTTGCAGATTCTTTTCTTTTCTTTTCTTTTTCGAACTAGATTTCCTCTATGCTGGAGGTCACACCAGCCCCTCTTCTTGGTGGATGGAGCAATTCAGTATCTCCTTGCTTACAGTAGTGGGAGCAGACAGCGTTAGTGTGGAAGTATGGCAAACGCATAAAGGGGAACAGCAGAACAAAAATGCAGAGGGCAGCCATAGAGAAACTGTTAGGGTGGTCCCGACAGGAGCCAAGGTCAAGGCTCTTTTTGCAGGTAATTTGCCAGTGGGTAGGCTTGGAGTTGTAAGCAAGGATATGACTTATTATTCTTTCTGTGGCACTTCGAGAAACAGGATTTAGCACTTTTTCTGTAAATAAGCCAGATCTGCACCCAACAGCTAGCAGAATCAATCATCTCTTGCTCCTTCCAGCAAGAAGAACTCTCAGGTCCTCAATTGTGCCCAGGTATTTGGGCCAAAGAGGCCAACAATCTCACCTCTCTATATATCTTTTATTTTCTATTTAGTGCTGTAATTCCTTTGATTTATGGATTCTGACAATATTTATTACTATGCCTATTTGCATTGCAGTGACAATAACAACTACAAATGAACACTGTCTTCATGCAGAAAGTGAAAAATCTGTTCCTTGAGAGGATTTAAAACCATACATATGAGGTATGGAAGAAGAAAGAAGCATAAAGTAGGGTTGTATGACTTTTTCAGAGGCAAATATCAGTGGAGACCACAGCCCCCCTGTGCAGGCACTGACGATTAGTTTCTGTGTTGTGGCAAATAAAAAGGATTACTTCTCAACATTAAGGAAATTTTAATTTCCTCACCTATTTTTTATACTCTCCAAAATGGTTAGATGATGGTCCATCAACCCACTACATCAGGATTTTGCTGCTACTTTTATGACTGCTCTAAGACATAAATCAGAAACTGTTATATTAGGTGGAGGTCTTTCCTTTGTTTTCAATTTTTTGAGCAAATCTTTAATTCGTAAATGCTAAGACTAGATTAATAAGTATATTCTCATAATTACCTCAATATAGTTGTAACAGAAACACCTACACCTCCTCCAAAGTCTGTCTAGAACTAGGTGACTCAACTTTCCTGTCACAAAAGTTGCTCTATCTAAAACCAACTCCTAATTTCTTGTTGACAGTCAACTGTAAGGTGCATCTTAATATATGGAAGTACATGAAAACATTCGTCTCTCATTAGAATTTTGAAGATTTCCATTTTTTTCTCCCATCTTGCAACACTAGTAATGTCTCAGATATAAAAATTTTTACATACCACCATCCCAAAACTGAATGGATGAACAAATAAATAAAGGTTAGATCAGCAGAAATATTTTGATTACTTCAAAATATTTAATTTGATTTTGACCTTTTAAAACTGTTGACCTTATTTTACATAACCTAACTCCATTTTGAAAACAAAGGTCATTTTGAATTGAAGAGATTTTCTTCATTTGATAAAGGTCAACAAGAACGTCTGAGCACTTTTCTACCAACATAATTCTGCATGGGGAAATTGACGGAGACTGCCTTTTTCTTACATGTGTATAAATGTCATGACTACTCAATGTTTTCTGAGAAGAATATCTCAATACATCAATTAAGGGATATAATCAGCAAGAAGATTGTAAATCCATGGTCTTGACAGATTTTTTCTGAAGATTCACACTTGATAGTATAACTGATCCTATATTAGAGCAGAGTGACACCAATGAAAGAACCACACTCCTTTACAACTTTTACTGGCATAATTATGCCAGCAGCAAAGCCTACAGACAAGCTCGGTACAGGTGACTAAAGGTACACAAAGTATGCCTTTCTCTTTGGTAGAGTCCTGCTTCAGCTGTGAAAGATGCAGCCCTCAGCAAACTAAATTTACTCTTGGAATCTTAAATCAACACCTTTCCTGCCTTAAAGGAGGAATGTGAAATAAGGCCTAGGATTCCATAGTTACACTGGCATTACAGTTAAATGAGATCAGTTTAATAATTGTCTCACCTTCAGCAAAATCCCAGATATAGATTTCCCTTACATTAACTCCAGTTTGAAGTAAAACATCTCTTTTAGAAAAAATATTCAGTGGCAATGAACCTATATAACTCTTGCTGAGTCAATTCTGTTGACTGCAAAAATCTGACCTTCATTTTGCTCCTCATTTCTAAAATGAATGTAGTGTCGGTTTCTCTTAGTTCTTACTAGGTTTTGTCTAATTCATTGAAAGTCTATTTCAGAAAATTTTGTTCATATGTCGGTATTTACAGATTTTGGCCCAGTAAACTCTTAATATAATCCTTGGTAAGCTAAATATTGAGGTCCTAGTGTTTTTCACAGTGGACATATTTATCCTTCTTCAACAAGTTTTGTTGCTCTTTATTTGACCATTTGACCAGCATGTTTCCTGAATTCTGAAGAGTGGAACGGAGCACACTAGGCTGGTCACAGTTGCCCTTAAGCCATATCCAGGATTAATACCACCATAACACCCCAGCTCAAGTGAGATCAAAGTGTATATATGAAACCACAAATCTCTCAATTTCTCTTTTCTCTATTTTAAATGAATAGAGAAATGCTAAAATAGTTTAAAATCTATAGAAAAGCACACAGATAGTCTTGAAACCCTTTCCACCAAGTATTTCTCCTGATTTCATAGGAATAGTTGACGTAAGAACCAACAACAGTTGCACTAAGCTGCCTTGAAAGTTACATTCTCCCAAAACTCAAAAAGAATAAAGTTATGGAGATTTTTGATTTTTCCATTACGTCTTTCTTCTACAAGTAGCTATTTCAGTGTTGCCACTTCTATTGACGTTATTCAGAGCAAAGCAGGTAGTCATGGGAATTTTTTCTTTCTCTCAGTTCAGTAAAACTTTTATGCAACATTTTTCTTAAATAATTTATCTTCTTTCAGCATCTGTCAGACCAGATTTCATTTAACACGAGTCAAAGACACACTTTAAATGTTGCAGGTTCCTTTGCTCTGGTATACAACAGAAGAATTTTCAGTTGATAAGAAAGCAAGCCAATGTGAAACAAAACCTAGCAACCATAAAATCTATTTCATATTTCATAGAACTGTTTTTTACATTGTTAAGCTCCATATCATATAGTTTCTTGCTTTTGAAGCATATGTTTTATATACATGTAGGACAAACAGACAGCTCTGAGCTTACTCTGCCTTTCAATTCCTACATCTTCTTGACAAAAGTAGTACATTTGCTTATCTATAAAATTATGTATGTTTCAGTGAATTATTGTACTAAAAGATCTAGATGAGACAAAGTGCTTATTTTCAACCTAAAGAACTACAGGCATGGTGGTGTTGGGTTGATGGTTGGACGTGATGATCTTAGAGGTCTTTTCCAACCTATGATTCTATGATTCTATAATGGGAAGCATTGATCTGTAACCGTTCTCTGATGTATTTTCATATGTTTTTCTGTAACTAAATATACAGTGCATATGTATAACTGTACATTTTTTCTCATAATGAGAAATTTAAGTTGTCTTGGTAGACACAGATGATCTTGCTTACAAGCATCTTCCCAGTACAGATATGTCATTGGAGTATAAAAGGATTGTTTCAGAATCCAGTATTGACAGCAAAGCTTGTAATGTTTACTGGCCTTGAAGAATTCATTGAAGTGGCTATTTCTGAGGTGAAGTACTTCCATCATCCTTTGAATCTACTCATCCTTTTTTTTAATAGAGTGTATTTAGGGATTTTATCATTCCTTCTGGTACTTTTTTAGGAGCGTCTATTACATAACTTTTTTTTAGCAGGTGAGTATGTGCACTTCCAGAGCTGACAAGAAAGCCCTCAAAAACTCTCAGCACAGCCCCCGACAGCTTACATTTACACCCAAGTTTTCATTCCTGAGATCAAGGCACTGAAAAGAAACAGGAAGTGGATTGGTGCCTTTGTTCTTCCATACCATTTTTTGCTGCTCCCTGAAAGACAGGCAGAGGAAGAGATAAGCACAGGCAGACAGGGAATATCAGCAGGAGGGCAGGCGAAGCAGCATCCTTCTGAACAGTGATGGCTGTTGTCAGTGAGGTTTGTCTGACTTGGCATTCACTTTCTTTGCAATACCCACCTACAGTCCCTTGCCTGTCACACATTTCAGGACAAGAGGTTTGCCTCTTCTGTTTGAGCTACCTGAGCAATTATTACTCTGTCATCATATCCCCTTTGAGGCAGCAGTGTGACAAGACTTCAGGAGAGGCAGGAGTTGTGACCTTCCGGCACTTTTCACTGGACGGCGTGCTGTAGTGCTAGAGGACTTCCTTGGAGCAGGACCAGCCTACACAGCCAGGTAAGATTAAGCAGCAGCGATATGGCCCTAGGGAATCTCAATTTTGCTGATGTGTTTTGAGAAGCTAAGGAAAATACAGAATATACTTCTACAGAGCTCTTAGCTGATCTTCCCCAAAGTAAACCTATACCAAGCATCTCTGGAGCAGCTATGGTAAGAGCCAAATGATCCAGCTTGGCAAGGTTAGGCACCTTAACTCCTCTGCTGGAAGAAGCTTTCCTTACCAATGAGAAACTGAAGTTGGAGCTTGTGTTCACAACTCATCTGTGGCTTGGCAAAATGTCAGTGGTGACAACTCTTGATCACTTGATTCTCTATACAGTAGAGCAGACATCTGGTAAATTGATCGGTAGATGAAGTAAAAGAGCTTCACAAATACATCAAGGATAGAAATAAATTTTGGGAGAAATGCTGAGATCTGATAGAACGGGGAAATATTGAAGCCTTATGAAGACTGAAACATCAGATCATTTTGGTTCAAGATGACTATGGGGAAGCTGTGAAATGCTGGTGAATATATTCCCTTTTGCCTGCCAAATTAAGCAGAAGTGGAGGAGGAGGCTAAAGCAGAAAGTGGCTAGGTTCACACGCTTCTCCTAAATAGCATCTCCTTCTGCCACTGTCTGTGGCAGCTAATGGGACATGAACTGACTCCGCATCAGTCCCATACACAGTCCCCCAATTAACATATACAAACAAAGACTAGAAAATAATTATTTCTGTAACCAGATCAATATTTTTCTGTGTAAAAGGCAGGGTTTTATTTTAACCGTATTAACGAATTAATTTTATCTTTTGATGAACTTCTATAAAAGTGATTTTTCTTTTTGAAATGTGTTTGTGTAAGCAAATGTGTAATTCCATGGCAACAAGGTCCAAGGTTCCCACAATCATCTTGATATTACTTTATGAATACATTGGGCATTAAATACAATATATTAAACAATAACAATTATTTCTTGTAAATGCAAGCGCCACTTTCTTAGAAGGTGGTTGAAGGCTACTAAATTCACCTCTACAGGAATCAAAAACTACATTATTATTTTAGGAACAAGAACTCCTACCCAGGCAAAATAGAAGTGCATTTTGATGCCCTTGATCTTGAACTAGCAAAAACAGTGTGTATCAGCTTAAAAATAAATCCATCCAGTCTTTGAATCCAGGGAAGAATGGACAGGGAAAATCACATATGACAGTTATTCACACAGCTGCTTCTCTTCCACTGAGCAGTGCTAGGATATCAATGGGATGGACAAACATAAAAATTTGAGTAGATCATGATTTAGCTAACCTGTTAAGCGTCCAAGAATTACGTGTTACATAGAGCGAATAAGTGACGTGGTTTGTTTGCATACAATTTAGGAATTAGAACATCTATTGTTCATGAAGAATTTTAACACTGCTACCAAAGTAAAGTTGGTTCAAAGTACTCGTACTATTATTTCCCAGAAAAAAACCCAAATTCTTACCTTAAATTTCAGAATAATAGAGCTTTCATGCTTTTACCTGGACTTATAACAGGTAAACTTTGTAAGGTAAACCTGGACACTAATCAGATTTAAAAGATACATGAACCCATTCCTTATAGACAGTCTTCTTCAATGAAGTAGTAATATATTCAACAAATAATTCTCACTGTTGTAATTAGGGCAACACGTGGAATTCAGTATAACCAACAATTAATAAGGGTATTTGAATCTAGCACTTCAAAAGCAGATAGTCCACATTACCTAATTTGCATGTTAAATGGTACCTTAGTGCTGTATGAGCAAATTGTCACAATCTGGCCCTATGCATTTAATTTTTTATGGAGGCATATTAACTTATTATTCTTTAAATATTCTTTTTTCCCCAAAGAAATAAAGTCTGTGGTATCTATTACTATATCTGCTAATTATCACTAAATAAAAGGTTTTAATTTACAATGTAGTATATTTAAATACACGACTTTCAAGTATTGTACCAAAACCAATATTCACAATATGCAATTTGGATTAAATCAAGCAATCACGAATCTAAACATTGAGACACGTATTGTTCACATGTGAATCAAATCAAACCTGAGGACCACTGTATCTTGTGACAAGCAATAACAGCTTCCTCCAGTACTCTTTGATCTATATTAACTGTGTAAATTTGATCTTTATTCTCATAATGTAGATGTTATAGTTTAATTTCTATTCCCAACATACTTTCAGAAATGTGACTCCTGATTCTCTCTTTAATAGGCTTTATGTTTACCAAAATAATCTCAAAAGAATCCAGTAACATTTAACTCTATGGTAAAAATAATTTGCCAATGCCATTGGTTACAAAGAAACAGCGTGTATCTTACAGGCTGAAATCAAATCTGCTAGGCACCATTTGTCATTTCTGGATTGTTTTGCCAGAATATTTTACTTGATGGAGAATTAATATAAATATATACCCGAAACTCCTTGATCAAACACCTGCCTGTATGGACATAATAGTATCTTTACTGGCATTTCCCGGAACAGGACACGGGGTTATTTGCACATGTGAATGGCTATCTTCAACCCTTAGCATTCCAGCATTGTCTAAACGAAACAATAAAAATAGAAGCAATAAATATACCGATCAAGGACAAGACTGAATACACTTTTTTCCCCATCATCATGCCACTTATTAACAAACTGTGAACACTCACAGCTGTACAAAATAGTGTTTAAAATGGCTGTAAAAAACAGGCAGGTGCAGGCTGTGTTAACAGAGGAATGTGTTTTGTGCGTATGGACAGTGGCAAAAAACCAAGCTATGATATTAACGCTATCCATTAACATGACTGTCCAGCAAGGTTAATGCGTCTTTACTAAAGGGTGCAAAGGGGTGTATTTTTCTAGTTCTGCAGAGAAGTACAATTCAGAGTATATGATGACTTTGGATCCAGTAGCCATATCTAAAAATCGATTGCTGTGTTTGTTCATTCTTGTTACCCAGCTTCCAGGGTGGGGAGAGTGCCTACTGTAGGTATAATATGCCTTCCCCCAAATGAATGGGAATCTTATTTTTCACTTTAGTGTAGTCAGGGTTATGCCTGTGATCTTCTGTGTTTTTGAAGCTTGACGGAGTTTCTACAAGTGCAGCTACTTTGAATCACCGTCTGTATCACATCCTGGGCCAGGCATACCTATTCAGACAAAGTCCTGTGGTCTGAATACTCATCAGTGGACGCAGCATGTCAGGCACACTTTTGGAGCACACCTTCTGAATTAGTCTCACTGCAAAGGACACCAGGTCTTGTCTTCATCTCTGAGAACCATTCTAGAAGTGCATTCCCAAATTAAAACCCTGAGGCAGACAGACACAAAATTCCTTGGGGAGGAAAGTCACTTCATATCATAAGTCAGGACTTAGATTAAACTGAATAACTTGCATCATCAAATGTACATGTGTGTATGTGTGTCTACAGTTTCATATGATATTTCCCAGATACAGGGTTTTTTTAAGAGGAAATTTACATTTAAGAAGCTGCAAGTTGAAGATTCAGAGTTTCTCTTTTAATTTGCATTAGAATGCTGAACTGTAATTTAACAAGAAGATCAAAACAGAAAACAAAACCACCTTACAAAAGCTGTCTTTCAAGCATGTAGAGATTCAGAATGTTTCTGTAAATTGCAGTCTTCAAGCTGATTAGACATTTGCCAAGACAGCATCACCTCAGACAGAAACCTGGAGGGTTTTTTTTTTAGCTATACCCTCACTCTAGAGCTGTGTTTTTTAACTTACATCAAATAGTGATAGCATAGTATCTCATATGGTAAGCCTGATTTGTGAGGGTAGCTCCTGTGTACCATAATACAAAACACTAGTCTTTCCTGGTAGTTCCTTAGAGGTGTTGCATCTAGCCAGTCACCTGTGATACTGTAGGATGTACAGGTATGCATGTGCAACAAGACTGGGACTTACTGAAGATGATCAGGAGAGAAGCCACAGTGTACTATCTTCTCCTTAGCTTGCACTGTCAACAGTTTAAGCACCTAGTAATAAGCATGGCCCCCAAGGATTCCTTCTTACGGTTAAAAGTGTCTTGTGAGGGAACTGGCAATTTTTGGAGTATCATGCAAACTGCATACTTTCAAATCCTCAGTCTATGTCAAATTCACAGTGCACAGAGAATGAGTGTAAAAGAGTGAAATTTAGCCCAGTGTGTTTTCCTGTCTTTTTCACTTTATATCTACATCTTCTGAAGAACTTCAGTAGCTCAGTAGACTGACTGTTGGAAGGGCAACACAATATCAGACTGTTCACATATTCCAGCTTCAGGGAACCATAGAACAGCTGAGATCAGAAGGCACCTCTGGAATTCATCTTGTCCCCTCTGCTCCATGCAGGGTCAGCTAGGGTCAATCACATATCATGATCTTCTGTGGTGGTATGCAGGCCCTTTCGAGAAATGATTCCGTTCTCAGCTTGCTTGCCCAAAGCTAGCCAAGCTGTAGTGTTGCAAGCGAAGGTAGGATAGTTGGTGGCCCGATTAGCTCAGGCTCAAGCTTCTGGCTTGTCCTGAAATTTGCATAGAAATACTTTGGTCTTCAAGTGTGGGCTTTGGTCTGCACTCAAAATGAAGGACAGATATGCCAGTGGAATATTCCATACACAGATCCACAGAAAAAAATCCCATCTCTTATCTTCAGCTTAGTGTCCATGTATACGGCTTTTCCCCTCACATATGTCCCCAATTCCCAAAGTGCTTGGCATATTGAAAAATTATGCATGCTTTACATTCACTTTAAGCATTTCCATAGCAACGGCTAGATTTTAGGATGTTTTCCTTTTCTCTCGAAATACAGAATATATTCTTCTCAGAACAATTTCCCAGCTTGTGTTTAGCCACATTCATATAACTTTCTACAATTCAATTTCCGACATAAATTACCATATCATCTACCAGAAGTAAGAGCTTTAACAAACAGATTGACTTTTATGACTTCTTCCATCTCACTCTGTGTTGAAATTAGTAGTTCTTCAGCAGATGGAACTAATAAAGTCTGATTGCTCAGAATTAGTGTTTTTGATTGATAGATGCAGGGGTTCAAAAAGGTCCAAGTCCCAACCCACACGTTCTTCATTCTTGGAACAGATCAAAGATGTATCTCCTCCTCTCTTTCTCTCTCTTTCCCTCTCCCTCTGTGCCTTTTACACAGATGCTCTACTGTACAGGAGAGTCTAAAGAACAAACATGGTTACCAGAAGCCTGATATTCAACCAGTATTCATAATGACATGAAGACAGGTAAAACAAACACAAGACTGTCTGTATGCTGAAGTCTGGAAAAAAATTAAAGGTACTTGTGGTTATGTATGGTGCACCTAGCAGTAACGAACTGATGACCCATACTTCTGTATGGGTGACCTTAAACCACTTTTAAAAACATCAGAGATTCAAGCTGGAATAAAAAAGGTAAAAGAGGAAACACATATACAAATAAAGGAAAACAGGGGAGGTGTGGGAAAAAAAGAGGATCTTCCTTGCAAATTTTCACTGCTTTCTCATCTGCATTTTACTTTGCTAAATGTCACTTCTGAAAACGATTCCGCAATTGCAAGCTATTCTTTCTGCCCCTTTGCTGTCACAACAGCAAACTTTCATCACGTCTGATTCTTGTTCCAGGAGAACGGCTGGTACAGCACGCACCTTTTCAGGTGGTATACCTTCAATGAACAGTCAGCATAAAGCACAAATCTGACAGAGAGCAGGGAAATGAAGAATTTAAATTTGCCGTCAGGTTACGCACACACTACCTTCATTTTGTGCAAGCAATAATGCCTAAGCCAGGTGGTGAACAATCAGGCTGCCTATCCTGTCAGGCAGCAACCTGACGCTTTACTTGCCTGATATGTCACACAAACCTGAGCTGCTATGTAAACAGCAATAAATAACAGAGAAGTGGGTGGTGGCACATTTGCATTTGCAGCTTGCACATTTCTTTCAGTTCCATCACTTTCATACTAGGAAGCAAGCGAGGCAGTGAAGAGAGAGGTACTCTCAGGATCCTGGCAGGCTCCAGGACATAACCATCAAATAAATCAATTAATTTACCCCTAATGTAATTATCTGCTTTAGATGAGCGGTGATTTTAGCTTGCTGAATTCACTTATAAGATCAAACAGTTATCCTAATAAGTTTATACTGTTCTAAAGATGACAGTATTCTCAGCGGCCCTGGTACAACTCCAGTGGCTGGAGTGGAGCTGCTATACACTTACATAAATGAGAGCAGCTTTCAGTCAGGCAGCAAGGATTTGATTTCCAATTAAACAATAAGTCTTCAAAAAAAAAGCCTACCATCACAATTACATTTGGACTGTTGTGGGACCTACAGTGAGTGTGTATCTGTAGCATTGAAATAATGCTCAATTTATGGATAGAAATTTCAATAACAGATTCAATATCAAAGCCATTTCCTCTGGTTTCCATGCTCAATCTCTTGTCAACTGCAATGTCCTTGGGAGGAGGGACTATGGGTGAGGTTCACAGCAAGGACCTAAAATACTAAATGTCACAACCTAAAGATCTGCTGTCTATTTTTTTTGTAAAAATGAGGAAGAGCAATGTCAGCCAGGGCTTCATGAAAACTGAGCACTTGGCTAAAAGGATGTGATATTTTCAGCTCCTGATCAGGCAAACAGAAAGGCCAAGGTACTTTTCTAAGAAATGTGATAAAAGCCATGAGAAAAATTTATAAATGTTCTTTGTATATTCCCACAGGTTATCAAAGAGACTACAGCTGCTGTGATGTCTGTTTTGAGTCCTCTAATGTAGACGATGTACTCCAAGAACGCAAACAGAAGATCAGACAAAGGAGTGCTCAGTCCGTGAACCCTGGCAGAGGTGAAGGAGTCCAGCTGCTCAACAGCAAACAACACTTAGGCAGTTCTCCCCTGTTAATGGCACTCGGGCATCTGAAAAGTTTAAGAGCTAGGATTTCAGAAGCCTGCAAGGAGACGTGGCAACTATTCTATTGAGGTTGTGAGAAGGTTAATTTGCACTTAAGTGACTATAAGGCATCTAGACCATTAAGAATTTAGATTAATCTGGGGTCCTGGCTCTGTATTCCCACATACCCCCTGCAGCACTTTGGCTGTTGTTGGCCTTCCATGAACCATGAACCACTATGCAACAAATACTACTGCCAATTCACAACCAACATGTCTGCTACCACCAGCTCCTTTTCTTCTGCTTCCCTTGTCACTGTAGACCTTCTCCTGTCCAAAGGACATCCTCTCTTTAGCTCTGAACACGTTCCAGGTAACTAATTAATTTAATTCCTTGCATCCCTGGCACTTGTGGTGCATGCTTTGTTTCTGCTTTTCCTTCCTTTCTAGTGGTGGAGGTGAGAATGAAACAGCCAGGTTGCTACGAGGCTGAAAAAACCTGGGAAGTGCTAGGGAGGCAGCCACATCATCTGTATGGTCCGGGGCAGCTCAGCCCATGGGAGGCTGAGCGACAGGCAAGTCTTTACTTTTGGCGTGTGGGAAAGGGATATTGATGTCTGAGAGATGGCTGTAACGGTAAGACTACAGGAACCTGGTAATAATTGCCTGTTGCATCCAGATCTCCCCAAGACAAACAGAAACTACTACATTTAACTTCGAAACTATGTGTGTATTCAGCCTATCTGAAACACAAAGTTGGCAGATTATAATGATGGCCTCCTGTCATAAAAAGTCTACCGAACATATAATACCAAAGGACAAAAATGGCAACTGAAGTTAATAAACTGTTAATAATGTATTATTTCAGCTATCCACATATAAAGTGGTCAAAAGTCACATTGAGACAAAATTTAGAGAAGGAATTTCTTTAGAAATTAAATGACTGCCTCCAGCAAGACCTAGTTCTGAGTACTGAGAAAGCAGCACGTATCTGAACCAAAAAAATTACTTCAGCTAAAAGGAATTTAGACATTATTATTCTGAAACTACAAAGGCTACACAGATTAACAGTAAAATAACCAAAGGTAGTAATTGATTTAATTATTTCAAATCATGTTTATTTGCAGCTTAGTTCTCAGTCCTAAAGCTAGAAGCAGCAGTTAGTTTTAGAGGTAACTAGAGTTAAACCTTAAATAATAATTAAAAGCAATTTGTTTGGAGAAGAATAGATAAGGATACAATGAAAATCCTATTTATATCTATCAAGAAAATTCAAACCCATCTCAAACACAGCCATTAGAACATGAAGAGCAAACTGGCATGTACACACAGGAATAAATAGCAAGCAATTCCTATAAATGTGTTAGATGGAGGACATTTTATGAGACTATTCTTATCAGTACCAAAGACAACAAAACAGAACAATTAAAGCAGAGAGAGAACTGTCACAAAGACACTCAAGGCTGTATTTACAAAGTGGACAGGAGTGCTGGGTTTCAAGGACGCGTGTCCATCATGTTGATGTCATTGCTACCTGTGGGGCAGGCCATATTTCTAGGCACCTGAGCCCTGTGACACCTCAGTTTCCTCTGCAAAGATTTCTGGCAGGCACCTTTGTTTCTGCAGCTAGGTGCATGCACGGCACCTCAGGACATTTGTTTACCTGTAGCTTGTCTTATGATCAGCCTCACTACAAAATGTTTCCCAGCCGGCAGACTTGTGGGGCCTGAAGTGGTAAAGCTGCTTAGGCAGTACCTATCCCTGTGTAAAACAACAGCTTGTGGGAAGGAAGGGGAGGCATCCTTTTCCTCTTCCTTCCACCCGTCCTAACTCTCATCTATCAAGAGATGGGTTCCAGACTCTCTTCCACCTCATCAAACTTGAACCAGCATCTTCCACTTGAGTGCTCTAACCTGCTGGAGCACAGTAGTTTTTAAAGCCTCGTACCCAAAGTGGGAAGGGAGAGCACGAAAGAACAAACCACCTCCTTGTGTACCCTACACCTTGATGTACATCTGTCAGCTGGAGGATAGGAGATGCAGAAATAAGGCACTTCGAAACCAAGTTTGGGGTCAGGAATTCTAACAACTGGTGCAAGTACTTGAAAATCAACCTGGCTGAGCAGCGGTGAGGGAAATGGGAAGAAGGCAGGCAGCTAGCCAATTGCAGAATATGCAGATTAGGAAGGAGGTTGAGAAATTTTGATATGGTATACTGGCATACAGCAATCACTGGCCACTGAGTGTCTCTAGTCCTCTTCTGGTTTTGGTCTAACGTATCACTATGTGGCACAGAAATCAAGCCTGCCAAGAAGGAGAAAAATCAGTTCAAAATGTGGTAGAAGTCAAGGTAAATTAAATGTTTCTTGGTAAATCACTGTATGACTCAAATAACCAAGAAGGTAATAAAATAAAGAAGCAGCATGGTCACCAACACTCTGAACTACCATCAACAGATCTCTTCATATTTTTAAAATAAAGTTATCTCTAGTGCCTGCTTGTGCACAGTAGACAAATAATTTCTTCTAAATGAGAGTAATGATGTCATACATTCATATACAAGTCACTTTTTGAAAAGATGGTGACAGGAAGATGCATATGCACTATCTACGCTGACTTTTTTAGATCATTCCTTCGATCAACAGCCAGTGCCTTTAATTTGTTTCCTGAGGATGAAGACAGCTTCTGCAGCTAAGCCTGACTTGAAGTCCTTAATATTCTAATCCCTCTCATACATGGACAACACTTGATTAGAGGTAAGCTGCAATTTGGTAGAATTTGAAACTGCTCAGTTGCCTGTGTCATCATTCAGTTGGCTGGCAAAAAAGAGAAGGAAACACATGTAGTTTTCATGGGAGTTTTGTAAGAAGGACAAGAATTGTCATAAAGACATTTTACCATTCATCTTCTCATAAAGCAAATAAAAATCATATCTTTTTAAACCCCCCTACAGAGTGAAGAAATGGCACCCTAAAATAGACAGCTTTTCAAATAAATAAATATTTTATTAAAATTCTCACACTCCGAATCCCAGCAGCAGAGTACCTCCAATGTATCTTGAAGAAAAGAAAGACTGTCACTTTTTAGTGGTGTGGAACTGTGAAACTGAAAAATGAAAAGGATTGTCCAAAGTCACAGAGGGAGTAACTACACTCCTTTGGACCCAACTGGAATCCTGAGTTATTTATCAGACCATTATGTCAATCTGCTACCCTGGTTATCAATAGCTTTGATTGTATTTTGTACTGAGCATCATAAGCTCCCACCTGTACCTTGCTGCAAAACACTTTTTCATGGCATAAATTACAATTAATGAATTAATACAAAGGAAAAATCTGGCAGGAAAGGAAGCATCAACCTTAAACTTTGATATATAAAGTGCTTCTGAGAGCTGGGAGGCAGGGGTAAAAGAATGACCTACCCAGAAGTGTCATGACAACATATAAGCAGCACTAACTTCTGCTGTGGTAGCAGAGTTGCTTCATTTACATAAAGAACTGATTTATTGCTGCTAGTAAAGAGCATTTCATTTCATTTAAATAGACTTTAAATAGGACATTACAGAACAAGTCAGGTCTTCTTTATTGCTGTTGCTATTTTGAAGTAATGCTCATCTTTCACAAAGATAGGTGTGAATCTGCACTTAAAGACATAATTTCTCCCAATGTTTTTGCATTTTTTAGGATAATTGATATATCTGTACTGCACCACAGCAAAGACAAAGGAACTGTCATTGTAGATAAGACCTACAGTCCAATTAGCTGCTTCCAGAGGTGCTTTGCAAAGTGTACAAAACTTGCTAGCTAACTATATTTCCAGGGAAAAAATAAATCCTTTCCTCAAGCTGCTGGATTTTTTTTTTCCCAAAGGAGTGGTAAAATGTTTATTACTTACATAAAGGTTGGACTCTATTATTTTTTCCTACTGCACCATTTTCTTCTGTATTTCTTACACAAGTGAGTTCAACAGGTTAATTATGCATAGTCTGCAAAATACACCCTTTCATCTTTTAAAAATATGTTGATAAAATTGAGGCTTCTGCTGTCAGTTTACTTATGTCACATTAGAAAGAGTAAATATTCACACTGTTTGGCCTTTTTCACCATTAATTATTTTATATACTGCTGTCATATTAGCTTCTATGTCTTTTCTGTGTTTTCAGAAAGCATCTGAACTAAACTCTTTTGTGATTTTTGTTGCTTTCCTGTTATTTGAAGTTTCTCTTTCATCTTTCTGTTCTCGCCTTCCTACATTTTCCACTTTCATCACTGTGTGCCACAGACATCTACCATTGTTAGCAGCTATAAAATTGTTCTTCAAAATGGAAGCTCTTACATTACATTTCTTTTTGCTGCCCTTTCCTCAGTCCTTTTAAATTATCTCACAACTCTCCTAGATTTAACTGATTAACTCATGGTCAGCTGTAAATTTTGTTACCTAAATATTCATGACAACTTGTATATAAATTTGTAAGTAACTGAGATCTTCACATCAATTTTGAGGCATTTCGTTGCTAAATTAAATCCATACATTTTTCTGTTTATTTCTAACCAATAGATGTGTGAAGCCAGCCTTTTCAGAACTGTTAGAATGATGGAATTATGGAATCATTAAGGTTGGAAAAGACCTCTAAGATCTGTAAGTCCAACTGTCAACCCATCACCACCATGCCTGTTAGCTGCTATTTGAACCAAAGTAGCAGAATAAAAGGACCATCCTCCGACTTTCATTATTAAAATATAAGGTAATAATATCAGAATGCATTTTTCATAACAGAGTAATGATTGCCTGGATGTCTGGTTTATATGATACATACAAGTTCTTTTCTTGTGATATACTTACCACTTAGTGTCTTGTGGTAAGAGAGGCAGATATCTTAAGAAAAACCTTTTGAAAATGTATGCAATTGCTCAAGTCTATATACATACAAATTTTGCTGCTCTTCATATTTTTTCTCAGGTGTTCTTGAGAAGAGAATATTGCAGTGTAATAGATGTATGCACAAAGTGCTTTAAAGAAAATATAAAGGACAGGAACACTTTGCTGTTTTTGTGATGCCTGAAAGGAATGGTAATCTCGTATTCTTTCAAAACACTTAAAAAGTGTATGAAAGCAGGCCATTTCACTTTCTGCTGTACTTGAAAAGCGAAACTCCAAAGGTATCCACACATTTTATTTATTAGAATTACATTTCTTTCTAGGCTTCATACTTGAAAGTGGGAGGTTTGTCCTACAAAAGTGTTTGAAAGTTTCTACTTTCTTTGTATATGACCATTAGAGCATGTAGGATATATTTCGTTTCTGTTTTTCACAACTGGATGTAGTGATTCACACTTTATGGCTGTTCTCTTCATTTTCAAAGAAATTATTCCTGAAAAGGCTCATATACGGAGGTCGTCAGCTAAATATTTCTTATATGCCTGAAAAGAACAGGCATCTTTGCAGAAACACATCATCTGACAATTTGCTGGAGTCCATGTGAGTGTTATATCTCATTGAATATTTCAATTTGGATTTTAATCATATTTGTTCATGGCGCTAAATTAATGACATGATAAATCCAGGAACAAATTAATCCCTGACAGAAGCACAGATTTAATACCTTAAAGCAAGTCTCTGTTTATTCACAAGAAGGACATAAAGAACACGTAGAAATCTTTAGGGAGCACTTCATTGAAATTAACTTCCCTATACTGAGTAGCTAAAGCATACTGCAAAGAGAAGTTACATTTAGAGCTTGTTCTGCAATTGCCCCAAATAACTTGTATTTTAAATATGTAACTCAACAGTACATGAAATCTGTACACACATCTCATGCAGGATTTTAGCCTGCTGGCTGGGGAAGCAGAGAAAACCATGACAGCCACAGCAAGTTGTCTTGAAGAGTCCTTTCAGTCTGAGCAGAAACAACTCCACTTAACATGAATCTTACGTCTAAATAAAATTCAAATAACTCCTTAAAAAGTTTCAGAAATCTTACAAAAACATATTACAACCCTTACAAATATTGAGCTTCTTCATGCTATTTTTTTTTTCAAAAGAATAGCAGAAGAACCCCTTCTAGTGCACAGCCAGTGCTACACAAGGACGAGACAATTCACGAGTTCCTCTTGTCAGAGCTTCCTATGACTGTAACTATTCCTTCCCAGTGTCAGCCTTGCTGTAGACGTTTCCATGCTTGTGACAAGGAGAGGAAACGATTCTCCTGCGGCTTTAGGGATCATTAGGTATAATCATGGCAAAGCTCCTTTATCAGAACAAATCCAGTTTAGCATGACATAGTTGGAGGTCTCTTGAGATGGCTAAACCTTAGAGGTTTTCTCATGTCGCTCTTACTGTGTCAATATTTGATTTAAGTATGTTTCTGACATACTGCTAGACAGCTTTCCCTTAAAACAATGTATCACAGGTTCACAGGAAAATTCTAGTTGAAAGGGACCTCAGGGACCTGTCTCTAGTTTCACCCACTGCACAAAGCAGGGTCAGCTGTGACATCAGACCCAGTTTCTCATCCAGACAGATCTTAAAATGGACAGAGACTATACAACCTAGAGAGGTTATGCAGGGCAACCTGTTTTAACACAGGACTGTTCTCACCATGAAAAAGGTTCTTTTTGTGTCTAGTCTAAGCCTCTCGTTTCAGTTTGTGCCCAATGTTTTTCATCCTCCCACTACGCACTTCCAAGAAGAAGCTCACCCCATTGTCTCAACAGCTTCCTTGTAGGTACTGGAAGGCTGATGTTGAGTCAACCTGAACCGTCCCCTTCTTGAGGCTGAACAAGACCCATTCCTTCAGCCTTTCCTCTCAGGTCAAGTGCTCCAGCTGCTACCGTCTTGGTGGCCCGCTGCTGAACTTTCTTCAGTAACAAGCTTGTGGATGCTTAGAATGTGGTAGTGCTTTGCTTCGATTCCTGTAACAGTACAGTTCTCTGCAAGTCAAAGAAATGTTATTCCAAATAAAACTGCAATTTTTTGAATCACCAGTGATATAGGAGGCATGCCAATTGAAATTGTAATCACAAGCATTTTAGACATTAACAGCAGGAATTTTCAGAACACAAACTGGCCTTGTCCTAGTTTCTTGCTTCATCAGACTTAAGATCACATGTGACCTAGCTCACAAAATAATGTTAGTTTTACTATCTCAGTTTAATGTGCATTATGGCTTTGACAGGTGGATGTGCATGTTTGTAAAATCAGCAACTCTACCTGAATGCTCACAGTGAGTAGCTGATTCCGTAAGACAGACCTGTAATTAAAGGCTTCCGCACACAACGAACCAGGTGAAAGAACAAAGAAATTAAGGTTTATTCCAAAGCATCTGCCATGGTTCAACACTTTATCTGAGATAGGGATTTTAAAAGTTGATGTCCATTATCAATTTTATGCCAGCAAACATGTTTTTTTTTCTTTCATTGTGTTTACAGTGAAAACAGCAACTAGCAAGGTTATATAATAATTTGAAATGTGATGAAAGGGCATGGTGAATTCTCTATCACTTTTTTTTCCCCAGATGATGAGACGTCTTGTTCAAAGATCTCCTAGATAAAAGGGCAGCTTGCATGCTAAGTAGAGGAACTACAGTCACTGCTAATCTGACATTCAGATTAGAAATGCCTCTGACATAATGTGTACTAAATTGAGAATGCATTTTTAAAAATAAAGCAAACTAAAAATGAGACCAAAAATATGAAAGAATTCTGTTGAAGGATCAGTATTTTAAAATCAGAGAAATCTGGAAGAGGCTGGATGTTAATTCTGGACGGACTTTTGTTCTACGAGTTGGGTGCTCAGCCTGTGCTAGGACCCTGCCAGGACACTCATTCAGCCCACAGCTGCCCCCATGTGCTCCTGAGGCCAACAAATAAAACGGACTGCAGGCAGATAACGCGCCTTAGACCTTTGTGGTGAGTGCGCAGCGAGGTCAGAGCAGCCAGACATGTGCAATGTGATTGAGCTGAGGATATACCGTCCACCTGATGCTTCAGGAAAGCAGGGACATGTTATGCAGGCCCAGACAAATGCAACTGTGCTGTAAAGATGGGGATGAGGTGAGATGGAGAGAGAGTGTGGTAAGTAGCTCTCACGGATACTGCAGGAAAGGTGGATGGCCTTGGAGAAGGATGCAAGTAAGCGGTTCTCCAACCGCTCTTCCGAGAACAGAGCTACACTATCTAGCACGCTCAACCCTCTCATAGCAGTTCTGCATTTCTTATTTAATTAATTACATAGAGGTGATAATTTAAAACAATGGAAAACAGAATAACTATACTTGTCTTTGTTTCCTGCAAAGAGATTAAACTTCCCAGACATTTCTCAGGCTAAAGCATGCTTGAAATCCTGAAGGAAGCTTCCATTTGCCTGCAAGACTTGGAAACTGGAAAATTCACTGCCTGAATTTCCAATACTCTCTTTAAACTCTGATGCAAAATATAGGAGGAGCACTTTCCAAATGCTCTTTTTGAAATATCAGTAGGAACATGAGTACTTAATAAAATCTATCTCACTTGGAATTAAGGCTGTGACATTTTTTTAAACTTACTTGAATCAAACAAGATTTGAATCAAATAACCACATTTGATATGGATATATGGATTTTTCCCACTTTTTCTCCTACTGTGCCTATAAAATGTATTTTTCTGTTAAAAAAAAAAATTCTTTTGCCCTTAGGGAAAATCTTGTTTCAGAAACTTGTTAAAAGAACAACACTAAAGAAAGCCTGGACTCACCAAAGCAAGAAGAAAGGACTTGTTCATTCAACCATTCAGGGATTTTCAGCTCAGGAGCTCCAAGCTCAGATGTCTCCTTTGCTTGAGGCGATCCAATCTGAATTCCCGATTCCTACTTCCCTAGAAAGTGCCTTACCCTGTTGCTACAGTGGGCAGCATGCTTTGCATTTCACTTGTTGATGTTCTTTCACTGTATTAATAGATAGTGTATTAATAGATAGTAACTCATGTGAACACTGATACATATACTGCCTAACCAGCAAATGTCCCGGACACATGGATGGAGAATCAGTCTCAGACTGCTCTAATTTTTTTGTGTAATTATGTTAGTATTTAATACATAATGAAACAACCTCAATGGGGAAGAGTGAGAAAACCCTGGTTTAGAATGTCATATAATCCGATTATTGGCACATCCTCCTCAGCCCACATCCATCCTTCAGTCTTGCAGAGGGTGAATTTTAACACAACTGAATCAAGTCCCTTCCAGTCTGCCAGGGCTGGAATCCCTGAGCCAGCAGGCAGAGAGGTAATAATTCCCCTTCTCTCACTCAAGCGTGCATCTGGCTGAAGCGGCTTTTTTTTCACGTGAAACTATTTGGTGAACTGGGTTTAGATCTGTAGGAGACTTCAGAGCAAGTGAATTTGCACTTCGAAGTGATTCCCTTTTTTCACTACAGCAGTTTGTCCAGCTCTTTCATAACAATAAGCCTCATTAGTGAACACTGTTTGTCAAAGAATAACTACAATTGCACGCCTAGAAAACTGAAGACAAAAACCAAGCAAAGCAAAAACCAGCATAAAAAATTAGGAGACCAGGAAGATTTTGCAAAGAGAAATGCTAAGAATAACAACCAAAGGGACACTGCAAACCGAGTATTTTGGGTTCTGTGCATGAACACAGCAGAGCACGGCTGCTAAAACCCACCAGGTGGCTCTCCACCCTGGAGCACAGCAGATTGCAAAGCTCCCTTTCCATCAGAGAAAGGGGCTTGTCCATACCCGAAATTACTGAGATTTGCTTTTGAATCTAAATACCCACCTCAGCTGCTGAACAGATGCTCAGCCTAGGAGACGGTGCAAAAGCCTCACACTCAATGCTTCTCTTTATTTTAAGGCTTTTATTTTTTAACTGCTGTTCTGGATCTGGAAGGATTGTAACCCCCTGCTTACTCAACTCCATTTTCCGCAGTATATGCAAATAGGATGTATGTCTGAGTTTGCTGGATGCCTGTCTACTGTAAAAAATAATACAGCTAAAATCTTGTGCACCACTAATACCTCAATTAAAGGATCATGCAATCTGATCTTTAAACTGTGTTTTTGCTTGCTGGTTGAAACTTGTATTTCTCTTGAAATCTTTTCTATCTCTACCTGTGACTACTTAAACTGTTTCCATTATTTCTCTGAAATAAAGCTTCCATTCCTTCATCATGGAACATGTTGTCACTTTATTATGATGGCAGGCATTTATAAGAGGTTATTTTCTTCCTCACCCCTGCACACCTGAGATAACAATGATCATCAAAGACATCACGCTAAACTGAGATGTCATCACTGGCTTAGAGTCTGAAAAGGATGCAGCAGACAAAAATCATCTTTATGTGGGTCCAAACCCTGCTTTAATTGAAGGGCACAGCAGAATGGCTTCTGTTTCACTAACTTGAAATGACTTTGGTCGTCTTCGCCATTTTAGAGGAAGACACAGTCCTAAACTCCGAGCGCCTTGTTTTTTCATGCCTCATGGCATTACATCTTGTTTGCCCCTTTGCCTGTTTAACAACAAGGTTTTAACATTGAGAAACAAGCTATGTCTGAAAGCAACAGCAGTGGAGACACAGTTATGTTTGTTTTCTTTCTCATCTTAATTTTTCTTTTTGTATTGATTCTTCATATTGCTGGCACCCAGACAAAGAAAGAGCACCTTCACAGCCTGGCATTGCTTCTTTGCAGGGTTATCACATAGTCCTGATTTCAGTCTTTACAGAGCAGCTGCTTGTAATGTGAAATGTGAAATGTTCTCACCAAAGCAAGCTAACAAAAAAGTATTTTACGGAGAAACCAAAGCTACTCTTACAAAACTAGGAATATTTACTAGTACGGGAATGCTGCGAAATAAGCTAAAGTGGTGAGCAAGCGAGGAGATAATCCCTAAACCAGCTCACAGGTGCTGTTCTTTTTTCTCAAAATTCAAACCCAAATTTCAATATCCAGGGAAACCTGAACCTATCCTCTTGATATAATGTGTTATATAATAACTATGTATTTAGAGAGAATATGTATTTATAAATACATCTTTTGGTTGTTTTTTTTTTGTAAAGCAAGAAGGCTCCTAAATTCAATGCTAAAATGAGGAGCACAAACTGCCTGCAGTTGAAGACCGGGTTCTGGTTTGCCCTCTTCTGTGGTTGAAGTCTGATTAACTTGCTACATTTTACTGGGTGCATCACCAACAATCATCATTCTGGCACGCTGATGTTGCACACAAGGAAGTGGAAAGTACATAGGCAATCTCCTGGGGAAGCAACATGATCGCACTCTTCACCACTCAAGGATGCTAAGAGAGAGAATGTGGCCATGGCAACAGCAAAGGGATGGATGGGGCCTGCCTCCTAGGAAGTTCGGAGAAATCCCTCTGCCAAATAGCGCATATGTCACAGATGGTGGTAGCAGGGGCGACCCAGGGATGCTTTCTGCCAGCACCAAGTGTGTTTCCACACATACACCCGAGCCCACTCTATGGGATTACAGCTGACAGGGTTTTAAAGAAATACAAGAATTCTCTCCCAATACTCTGTTCTGCCTTAAAGTGCAAGGGCCAAAGCAAAATGCAGTACTTAAAAACTTCATTTTTATCCCTAGTTTATCCCGACTTTAATCTCAGTTTATGTATTTGTAAATTAAGTATGGTATTGGCTTCACAGACACTTGAACAAAAGTTTAAATGTATTCAGTTTTGTTATATGAGAAGGCTACGTATGTCCTAAGGATAATTAAGGGGACAACGAATAAAATAGCAGTCCCACATTTTTGAAAATATGCAATAAAGAGCAGACGGTGTAATGTCAGGAATCTGTTCACCTCCAATTTCGAAGAAGTGTGGCCATGACAGACACGTTAATCATGAGAAGTTTCCTGTGAAATAAATAGGACAAAGCAACCATTTTGAATAAATGCAAAATTTTTCAGGAGAGGGGATAAGAAAGCCAAGAAAACCCTCAAAAGCGTGAAGGTCGTGATAACATAATGAAAACTGCAAGGCAGTAGGCTGATCTTTCTTACTTTCTGTAACTAAAATCCATCTGGACTTACAGATACATACCTAAACATTTTTAATATTACCTGGTATTATTTATGAAGCCAGAATATTATTTCCTCACTTTCTGCTTGTCTAGTGCTTTTAAGTTTGTGATATGGATGTACTAACATAGTTTTTTGCATTCCTTCTTCTTGTTTCTTTGCATTGCCATGAGGAAAAACAGAATAAGAAAAAACTTTCTGCAATTCTATTTGTTACCAACTCAACAGCCCATGGGGATCGTGTTCATAAAAAACTCCGTATGTGGGTCAAATTGCCTCTTTTTGCCTTGAGGTATTTTTCTGCAAGGCTAATTCTATAGGGCAGGAGCACATAACATTATACTCAGACAGATAGCTCTTTTTAATGGTTAAAGTAATTTTTTTTTAACAATGAAAGCATTACAATTTGCAGAATAATTGTGCTATGCAGCAAAGATTACACAGATAGCTCGAATGTGCAGAAACGGCATCTTTTTCATGACTGCACTTTTCTGTCCTTGATAGTGACAGCTTATTTATTTTCATTTATTTTTTTAGAGACTCTGGAGTGCCTGAAACACAGTTTCAGTGTTTTTCATCTAAAAACAATTCCAGCAGCAGCCTAATGTGGAAGTTCTTCTTCCAATCAGGTCAAACACAAAGAATGCAATATTTTAATAGTGGGAAAGGCTAATCGTGCAGGAAGCACTGTTTTGTAGCGTAATCACTATTAGGCAGCAATCGTTAGAGCAAATTACCACAAAGAATGAACAAAGCTGGATTTTAAGCACTTATCAAGTGCTTTTTCCAGTCCTTGCTGCCATTCATTGTATCTCTGGGAGATGCTCTTACAAAAAATAGAGCTGGGGAGTTTCACATCTCCAGCCAACAGAGAAATATCAGAGAGGCTGATAGCTGTCAATAAAACTGATATTTACAGCAGAACAAAACATGATGAAGCCTGAGATACAGATGTGCGTGAATTACCCTTGGTATCCCAAACAAGGAGATAGAGTGAAGCCTTCCTAACACACAAGACTTGCCTGCTGATCCAGGAAGATAAGCATTTGAAAAGAGGCTATCAAAAGCCACTCATGAGCAGTCTTTTCTTCCAAAGCAATTTTCCTGGAGGGTACAGGAAATCAAGTGTTCATTGATAATATTTACTTTGTGAAGGAGTCACGTGGGCCAGATTATCAGATCCGCTTCACTTACTTTTCAAAATTCAACCAGCAGCAAGGATTTAAAAACGAAATACATTTTGCCAGCTAGGGATTCTTTAGGTACAAGACAGTTCATTATCATCACAAATGCAGCAGTACCCCACCACTCCTAGTAAAGGAAACGTGTTGGAAAGAGCTGTAGCTTTCTTGCACTCTGCCTAGTTTAGCAAACAAATCCTTTAGGCCAGTTGCTTATTAGCAATCTTCAGAACAACACTAGATTCTGCAAACCCATTCAGAACTATCCCCAGAATCGGGAACCAGGCAGTCTGAGCCATGATCATCATGAATGTGAAAACAAGCTTGTTACAGAAAGTCATTTTGTTCTATGAAAAAATTAGATATTTTAGTCTTACGCTAATTCAGAACAAATGCAAATGTTAAAATATCTTAATTTTTTCAAGACAGTCTTTTCCCTGCAGCCTCAATAGCAATCCATAGCAGTGCCTTGCTTAATAAAGCTGTAAATTCATCCCCTGGAATTGCAAAGGTGATTTTTTTTTGTTTGCATCAAGAGTATAACATACAGGTTATGCACAGGCACCGAGTTTGTGTGTGTGTCTCATCTATATCTTAATTACTTATTTTTAAAATAATTTAAATTTGGGAGTATGGATTTTTCCCCTTTAAGTGTCTGGCTTCTTGCGTAATTGTTTTGGTTATAATAAATAGTTGACTGGCTATCATTCACATTTTCAGTGCTATTGAAAGTAATTTTCAGACACCTCTGATCGTATTCTTGAAAAAATTATGCTGTCACCAAGAACTATTATGAGTGACTGTTTCTTTTTCCTGTCATTCTGATTATATTCACTGTTTCCCTTTAGCTTTCTCCCCTTGCTGGATGGAAAGATGAAAACTACTCATGCTCTCAATTAATTTTCTCACTCTGCAAATTAAACATCCTGAAAAATATTCCCTTCAAAATAGATTTTTTCTTTCTGCAACTGCAATCAGTCTGCACCCAGATAATCTCATCTTCACTCTCTCTCAGAAATATCTGCTGGTCCCAGATGGTTCTATTTTATCATACCCAACTATGGCATTAGGATGGTCATGCAGAATAAGCGGGCATTTCTTTTGAAATTTGATCCCTACTACAAAGTAGGAGTGTGCTGTTTGGAAGATACTGTCTGACTATGCGGAGCTTCACCAGCATTTGTGAGACGCTAAAAGTTGTAGTCTGCTTGTTGTTGAGACAGAAAAGGGTGACATTTGACTAGCAAGTTCACTGAGCTGAACAGAGCCTCAGTGTCGTGGACATGTAGCCTTTGTGTGTTATACTAGAAATAAAAAAATATTTTGAATTTTTCTACAAAGGACTGAAAAATGCCTAAAAGACTATAATGTGTTTGGAAATGGCTTCGAGGGAATTTTGCTCCATCACCTTCACAGGGCTGAAGGTGAGTTTGGCCTGCGGTTGCTTGGATCTTTCTGCTTGCCCTTATTGAAGGTAGTGGTGAGCTTCAGTTTTCCAGTACTCTGGGATCTCCACCAGTCACCACGATCTTCAGGTCCCACAGATTCGTGTATATCTACTTGGTTTAATTTCCCCTAACGTGGTCCTCCTAACTGAGAATAAGACTTCATTGCTCCAGACTTTCCTGCTGGTCTTAGGGGCCTGCAGTTCCTCAGTGCAAATTTTGTCAGTAAAGACTGAGATGAAGAAGGCATTGGATACCTCATCCTTTTCCACGTCCTTTGTCACCAAGTACCCTGCCACATTCTGTGCCAGGCCCTCATTTTCCCCAATCTCCCTTTTACTGTTGGTGGACCTGTATAAGTCCTTCATGTTGCCCTTTCTGTCTCTCCCAAGATTTAGCTACAGATGGGGTTTAGCCTTCCTAGTGCCATTCCTGTACACTCGGAGAGTATCTCTATATTCCTCTCGTTTCACCTGTCCTAGCTTTCACCTCTTGTACAATTCGGTTTTAGTTCTGAGTTAAGTGCTGCTCCTTATTCATCAATACAGGCCTCCGGCTGCTTTGGCTTGATTTCTTCCACACTGGCATGGGTCACTGTTATGCTTGGAGGAGGTGAGCTCTGAAAATTGGCCAGGTCTCCTGGTCTGCTCTTCTCTCCATGACCATCTCCTGTGGCATCTTTCCAAGTACATCCTTCAACAGGCCAGAGTCTGCTTTCCTGCAATCAAGAGTTTTGCTCCTCCTATTTGCCACCTTTTATTCTCTTGGGATTGGGATCTCCACCACCTCATGGTCACTGCAGCCAAGACTGTCCCCAACTTTCATATCCCCATCCCTTCCCTGTTTGCAAGCATCCAGTCCAATGGGGTGTTGGCCATTGTTGAATCACTGGTCAACCACTGCTAGGAAGTTCTTGTCAGTGCCTTCCATGTATCCCCAGGACTGCTTGTTTAATGCTGTGTTGCCATCCAGCACATATTAAGTCCCCTGTGAGAATCAGGGCTTTTGAATGTGAGGCTTCTTCCCCTTGTCTGAAGACAGCCACATCTTCTTCCTAATCAGCCATTCTGCAGCAGATATCTGCCTCAACGTGGTCAGCCCAGTAATCCTAACCCATGAACCACTGACTGGTTCATCGTCTCTCCTAGGGCAAGGCTCAATGAATTCCTGATAGTCTCTCACAAAAAGCTGAATGTCCCCACAACCTTCCTCACCTGTCTTTACTAAAGAGCATGCTTTCATCCATTGCAATACACTGGTTGTGGAAGCCTTCCCACCACGTCTGTACAAGGTCATAGTCCTACAACTGCAAACATGCTTTTGATTCCTCCTGGTTTTGTCCCATTGCACACGCATGCATTAGTGTAAAGGCATTTCAGAGAGGTGCTCCAGCCTATTGAATTCTCAGAAATTATGAGGGCTCCCCACACGATGCTGTCCTCCTGGCACTTTCCTGTTTGTGTGCATGTGCTTGAAGTCAGCCTCCTTCACCCTGCTTTGTCATTCTTAGCTCTGTCTTGTCTACCACACCCTTCATGCTTTCTTGCCAACGCAGCCTACCGCTTCCTCAATGGACTGCAGGTCATCACCTCCCCTCACCACCTCATCCCTAGCTTCAAGGCCTCCTCAGCAGGCTTTGTTGCCAGTCTGTTGGCAGAGATGCTTTTTCCTGAATCCACCTAAGAGCTATTTTCTGGAATCCAACTAAGTACTAATGTCAGACATTTGCATTACTAAGTAGAAATCACACAAAGCTAGGCTGAAAGAAACCTCCGAGACAGGATGAAGTATATCCAGCTCACTCTTGATTACACATTCATCTAACGTGTCCTCAGAAATCTCCAGTGAAGGAGACTGCACAGTTAGCATGTTCCAGCACAATCTGTCCCTACACTTACTTTTTCTTAGCATGCAACTTCACTCTCTGTTGGGTAAATTCAGCTAACTACCTTTGTCCTATTCTCTGTGGATAGGAGTAAATTTGGATTTCTTATAATTATAATAATCTTAATATTTCACTGTTCTTTTTATGACAAACTTCTCGTATTTATTTAGTTTAGAACAAAGAAGGCACAACAAATCAGCTGATTCTCAAACCTCCCTCACAAGCCATTTTCTAAACCTCTCATACCTCTTCCGACGTTCCTCTGGACTCTTAGCAACTTGTTTACCTTTTCCTGAAATCCAAGCATCCAACATAATGCTCTAGTTGAAATCTCATGTGTAAAATAAAATGCCTCCTATCTCCCATGCTTTACATACAAATATTGCAATTAATCTCTTCCTTTTTCTTGAAGCACTATTAAAAAGTAGTTTCATATTTAGAATGTGATCCACTCCTGCCCCTTTGTACAGCATTATCATACTTCTTACAAATTTTCTGTTTGGGCAGTTTATTCTTCCTTAGTAACTGTAGCACTTCTTTCGTATTTACTCAATGTAATTTTATTGATTTCAGACCACTTCTGTATTCCCTTCTTATCAGTGGACATAAAATCACAGCTTTTTCATGAGCATTTTCTGCTCATTAATGAAACTGGAACAAAACACGGGACAAGTGTGTAAAGCACATTATATAAAAAATTTTTGCAATTTTAGTACATTTCTGCAACTAGTGGGTGCACCCACCAGATGGCAATTTCATCCAGAACATTTCCATAAGTTGCTTATGAGACTGTAACTGGTAGTGTGTCAAAAGCCTTATTAAAGTCCAAATATATCATATCCACTTCTTCCTTTGTATCTACTAGGCCAGCTATAGTGTCAAAAAGGAAAACAGATTGATTTGACTTGATTTGTTCTTGATGAATTGATGTTGGCTGTTTCATATCACTTCATTTGTTTTATTATGTGTGTGCTTATAAACTGATTATTTAACAATTTGTTTCGGTAACTTTTTGGCTATTGCAGGCAGGATGACTGTTCTACAATTTGTATTTTGTCATTGGCAATATTTTACGAAATGATGATCGTTTCTATCGTAGTCAAATGGATGAACTTAGCACTCAGGTGCTACACCGTTTACCAAGTCAGAGATAACATTGTCCCAATTTAGAACAGCAGATTATTTTAAACAGAAGAAACTGCTTTTTGTAACACAGGATCTGCTTTTTGTTGGCCAGGCTGCTCCTGCACTCTAATGCACATACCAGTCCACTCCCATATGCCGCTTCCTCTCCACTGCAGGATTTGCCAAAATAAGGTCACTGTAATACACTTTTCAGAAAGAGTTTGCCTATCATGCCTGAGATGTTGAAACCTAGTTACATGGAAGGATGAGTAGGAGTAAAGCCCATTACACTGCTACCCTCAGCACCACTGTACTGGCCTCCATTGAGCTCCTGGGTGGAAGTGAAAGGATAATTTAAGCCTCTAAAGCCCTAAATAGTTTGAGAAGGATCTAAATAGTAACTGCCAAATCCACTACCAGAATCATTATTCTGTATTGCAGCCTCTGCAGGTACCAGAGAAGCAGAGTCTCTGCAGAAGACGTGACAGGCAGCTAGCATTTTGCCCTGAGAGATCTTCAGTTTTTTGCTGTCCTCATCCATGCCATTTGCTAACTTCTAGTCCGCTGTAACAACCATTATTCTTCTTCTCGTGTTTCGGAAGAGAAGGCAAGATCAAAGCTAGGGAAGGTGAGGAATAACTGATGTAAGCATACAACGGAGCACAGAATTATGCATTACAACTTATACAGTCAGAACAAAGATGTATGTGGGCACCTATAACTATTGCAGCAAATCCTTGTGTTCATGCTTTCCCATCCCAACTTCTATGAAAACTATCTATCCGAACTTACAGATAAAAAAGTGCCAAATTTTATCCAAAACTTCTTCGAACGAGTTAAATCCCATTAATGCCAGTTCACAAGCATTTCCTCAGTCATGTTTCTCTCTCTTCAGATCTCAGACAAGTGATATGAAGACAAGACAGTTGATCAAAGTAAAATTTAACCGCCTGTGGCTGAGATTAGGGAAAAAAGTAATAATAGCTAAATGAGAGAAGGCACCTCCCTGTTAACAGATGCACAAAAGCCTTAGGTCTGTATTTGAAACGCTGTGGACTGCACAAGTTTGAGGAAGGCTGGCATGATATTTGCTGCATGCTGCTTGGCACTCAAGGGGACAGAAGAGCTGCAACAGGTAAGTATGCAAAAAGCTTTTTTGGTAACTTGAATTTAAAGTTTCATTTGCTGTTTTAATTATTGTTCTGTGCGGATAGGAATTCCTGTGAAACTGACTGCCAGGAAACTGGCTTGTTTTCAACACCCTTTGTATCCCTGTCAAAACTGAAGTGGGATAACTCCATTTGTCACTCACTTTGCGTTTTCTCAGCCCTTTCCTTTCGCTTTCTGCTTCTGCTATTTACAGAAGAAAAAAAAAGGAGCACATAGAAAATACTTTTTTCCCTGCATCACTGCACACTCCTTCTCACCAAAATCCGCAGTTTCGAAGATCATACGGCAGCCACAGAGGACAATATATTCCAGCAATTCCTCTGATGTACTTGAAAATGTGTTTACTGTGTGTTGTGCTATCACTTGTCACTCTACAGGGAATTGCAGGAATTCCAATATGGAGCACTCGTGAAGTGGTTTTAGTGTGGAAAAGTAGCATGAGTTGTTTCTGATCTCACAGAGTTATTTAGTGCTGATGTCCATTCTCAAAAGAAGAAACAAGTCTCAATACCTCCTTTAATCCCCTAAATAAAATGTTTTATCACATAAACATACTTCTGAACAAGACACCTGTTTTCTTCATGCTTATTTTAAGATGAAAGCCTGCAAAGATTGAATCAGGTTTCCCAAATTCATGTTTCTTTCCATACCATGTAATCCAGAACAACTACATTGTGTTTCACAGGTCATATTAGCATGAACAGATCACTTTCATGAATCTGTGCTTTAAATGCTCTTTTAGGAAGGAAGACGCTTTGAATATCCAATGGCAAAGAGGAAGATAGGGGCTGGAGGGAGTGGAAGAAGAGTAGGAGGATTGAGCAGTGAAATTGGTGAAAGAGAGAGTTGAAAATTATTCTTTGAATGTTTGCTGAGTGTTTGTTGAAGAAAACATTACTACTTTTCAGTACTGTCCCTGGACAGGGTTTCCTGTTGTAGTCCTTCCAGATGCACAAACTTGGGCTGGGGGCATGAGGCAGTGATAGTAATTTCAGTGTTTCTGAGTGGAGGGGGAACAGCCTCTGATCTCCCCAGGATTATGGTACTCTCTCTGTAGAGACTGCACTCTGGTCATGAAGAATTTCCACTTCATTAAGGCAACTGAGATGCCTGAATTAGGAGCATAGGGTTCAGATATTGTCAGTGGAGCTTCGGATATTGTCAGTGGAGGCTTTGCAAAGCAACTGAGACAGCACAACTGCTCCTGCCTCGTAAGAACCCTTCAGCTGATGTCTTGTATTCCTCTTTCACACTTGCTTGCAGGTATGGGGTTCATTGTGAATCCACACATAATCCAGTCTTCTGATTTTGACATAAATACCTCGCTATTTGTACCACGGTTCTTTGCTCATTTGATGATTAACGATGGATTTTCAAGCAAACAATACTTTTCTTGAGTAGTATTTTGTTATAATGAAGATTGTATTCTTTTTTAAAATCAAGAAGAACTCAAGTTGTTAAAAGAGAGTAATATTTTGGAAGATGAATATTAACATTGTACATAAAAAACAACTAGCAAGCAGATTTCTTGTCAGAGCTTGAATTAATTTTTTTAAATTTTGCACAGATTTGATAATTTGAAACTAATCAGAATATCAGTTCTGCTTACTGAATGCTACAAAATCAACATCTACAACTTTTTCTTCAGCTTGGCAATGCAATGCATCAATCTGAAACCCATATTACACCAAGCCCTTTGGTATTTCCTTATTTTCTAAATAGAGGCCACATAAATAAATCGTAATATTGTTAAGATGGTGTAGGTAGGTTACTTTTAACAGCATTCAGAATTGCATGCAGCTAATTTAGTATGTCTCCACTTTACAGGCATCTGACAAGATAGAAAGTTTAGTGTTGTGTAGAGCTCTGAAATAGAACAATAGTTCCACTTCTGGAGCCTACCTTTTTAACCTGATTTACCTTAGCAAAAATTAGCTGCTTTTTCTTCTAAAAACTGTGCTCTTCTGAGGTGTGCCCTTTCCTGTGGAAACTACTATATAACATTACTATTGTCTGTATGTGCACACAGACACACAACACACGCAAGATGATAGATGCCTCTGTGTATGTATACAGGCCAAAGCATATGTGAAGTGTTATGTAACTGTGGGTTAGAACATGACTGAACGGATAATCACTCAACACAATCAACTTCAATTAGAACAATAACATCAAAGAGGAGTAATTCTGTAGCCTGATTTCTAAATGGTATCTTGTAGCAGATACTACTCATAATCTGTCCCTCAGTGCTCTCCTGAACCACTGGATGGCATCAACCTGTAACATACTCAGTTGCTTCTGCTTTTATCTTTTTGCAAATCTACTGATTATTCTACCATTTGCAACTGCTTTATACAATCTGTGCACTCTTCATCTAAAACCTCAGTCCTGTGAGTCCACCCCTTTGGGAAAACAGTAAACACAATTTATTACCTAATAGAGATACTACCTGTGACCTTATCACAACTTCAGTAACGGATTTTAATTATACTGCAATATACAGTACTATGTGCAGATTACTGGAACAGAAATCTTTTGTTCTCATTTATACAGTTCATAGAGTCCAATAAACTCTTTAAGGACTAGATCCTTTTATGCTAAACAGACTTTTAAATAAAAATACAGTTTTAGAGTAGGCACTGTCAAAGAAATGTCTTTTTTTACATCTGGCAATATCTGCTGATACACCAGGAGAACTATCGATCTAGTCATATTCTAGGAAGAAAAAATACTACTTTTTTTTATGTGTGAAATCCAAAAATGAGAACTTTTACAAATATTGATTTCTAACGGTTTCTAAAACCATGTGTATCATGTTGAAAAAACCTCTCTTTTGTCAATGGTATTGATTTCATAAAACCGTACATCTGAGCGTAAAGTTAATGCTGTCAATGGGAATCTTTGTAGGCTGAGTTATTTGCATGAATGTCACACTTTGCAGGAATGGGACCTTTATGGACTCCATTCTGCCGTCGAGTATATCCGAACAACTCCATTTCAAGCCAATGCAAATTAGAAAGAAGAACTGAGTGCTGTTTGTATAGTTTGGCATCACTGATAATCTTCTTCTAAGGAGAGAAAAAGTGCTTGACTGGGATGGCCAGATTGTTATAGATAAATGTTGGAAGTTCACTGGCTTAGCTGTACTGCAATACTGTCAAATCTGTACATGAATTTGTACATACTATTCCACCTTTGCTATGTACATCTGGCATATGGTACATGCATGAATGGCCACTGCAAAACAAAAACCCCCAAATAGGTCTGGCAGTATGTCTCATGTACTCCCTACAGAAATTACAAGCTTTTTCACTGCTTGTACAGGGTCCACTAGCCAAGATCTGCTGGTAGGAACCCCATAGTTCTAGTTCATGTTACAATTTGCAATCTCATGCCCATCAATGTTTATGCACTCATGCTGTTTCTGTTTCACCTGAGGGCAGGAGTCAGCTTCGTTTATCTCTGAAATATTCAACAATGAGAATCCAGTAACAGTCCCTATAATTCATTTTGGGCTGTCTTAATTAAAATGAGATTTATTAGAGAGAAAGAATCAAATTAAACTTTAAGCAGAGTAAAAACATAGTCAGATAAATGTCATGATAAATTTAACTTTCTAGGCCAGACTCTTTCTCTTTTTTAAGGTGACAATTTATTAGATAGATAAGAAGGAATTTAAAAAACTACATTTCATAAAGCTAATTTGCTGCTGCCCAACAGCAATGTGCTCTCAAGGCTGGATCCAATAAATGATGATCCCAAAAGTCAGGACAGGGATAGCTATCTTTCAGGCATCTGCCTTCACAGTTTTGATGGCTAGATTAGATAAGTGGATATAGATAGATATCCTCAAATGGGAACCAGAACAATTAGTATGTTGAGTGGAAAGCTGCCTAGAGTTAGGTAACAGGGTAGCAGGATCATTAAGTCTTGCCTCTTAGACATGTCATCCAGATTCCTCTTTTTTTCTCCAGCAAAAAATCCGCTCATCAAACATACTTCTGAGCTTTTCCTTAAAAACAAAGCCAATGAAAGAAGTAGTCTTCCATTTCCACATAAAAATCGGTGTCATGGAAGACTGGCCAGGAAGAGGGGAACTGCTTCCCGGTTCATTGAATAAAACGCAAAGAAGTAACCTTTAGATTAGGGATCAATGTTCTACGTAGACTGCTTACATCTCAACTCAGTAATGCAAAGTGACATAATTTTTCAGGAGACAGAAAAACATGCTTCAAAAGTAGAGCCAATGCCTGGTGATCAATCTATGGATCGGTGAACTGGGAGCTTAAATGCGAGGAGGGTACTAAAACTGGCGTCCCAGTTCTTGGGCAAACAAGCTCTCCATCATCTTGTGCTATACAAAAGGTTATGTTTTACAAGAATGGGGCAACTGTCACAGAGGGATTTTTTCGAAGTCTAAGTTTGTCAGAGTGAGTTAAACCTAATGATGTCTGGAGTAAGCTGCTCAAGCTTAATAACAGGAGTGATGCTTCCCTTCCAAGTACTGGGGTAAAGGAAGTTAAGAGTTTGTTCCATTCTGCGAAGACTGAGGCAACTGATAATGTGTGTTATCATTCTGGAGGATTTTAAAGCAATAAATGAAGAGTTATTGGTTTAGGTGACAGCTGCACAGTAGTCTTCAGCAGTTTTGGATTTAATTACGTAATTCTGTTCAAGTCCCAGGTAAGGTGCGTGAATTTTTTCACTTTAATTTCAGTTTTTAATTTCTCTATTGACCTTCTAGTTTTTTTTCTTCGTATTGCGTATCGGCTCAGCATTGCAAAACTAAGAACTAAAGCAGGCAATCTGTAATACTGTTCTGTAGGCCCAAACTTCTCTTCACAGAGTCTCAAGTCTTAAATCAAAATTCACTCAACCCTGATACAACGCAGTCTCTGAAGTTGGTTGGGTTGATGTTTATGCACAAGAATCCAAGATATTTGGACTCAGAAAGCACCAAACATAGCAGCTTTAGGACTGGCTGATGCAGATATCAGAAAAAGAGAGAAATTAGTCTTTCTGGCCGTAGAGATTGCTGGTGTGGAGGGATGAAGTCCCAGCTTCGGTTTCCTGCTACTTTATTCCATTGCCACTGCTCACATCTCTTCAAATAAGACTAATTAATGCCTGGAAGGATCTCTGGATGTGTGTACACCAATAAACTTCTGCAGATAAGTACTGCTAGAGCAATGGTGTGCCTTTGAGGTTGAAAGGGAGTTAGTTCTCAGAAAAAAAAATTTAGTCTGGTTTGCTAGGATAACTGACTTCAGGTGGTGCAGAAGAGGCCAGTACTGCTAGTGTGCAACGAAATACCACCATGTCTGCTAGTAATGTGTATTTCAGTCCAGAATTTCCTCTGTATTCACTTCTGCAGAGCTACTCTGGCTAATTGACTGTATATTGTGGTCCATATTGTTCTTTTTCATAACAGTGTGGTTGAATCCCTGTCTCTAGCTGTGTGATGAGAGTATCTGAACATATCCTTGTGAGGGTTCCGGGAAAATGTCTTTTTGCCTCAAAAGTCAGGAAAATGCTTTGCTTTACACACTATGGGATGTCTCCCCTCCATTTCCCCACAGGAGATATCAGTAGGACAGAGGATACGCAACAGTTTAAGAAAGTGGCCTCAGAATTCAGGCTTTTAATTTTTAGGATGGATTTGAGACCATTATGGAATTATAGTCTTGTATTTTCATTTCAGCTATACAACCTTACTCCTGTATTATTTATATTGGGTAAGGGAACACAGATTAGAAACAGATTTACACAGAATAGACAAAGACCAGATTAAAATAGCCTGTCTGAATATTTTATCTAGTCTGAATCTCTGGAAGGCTCATGTAGATTGGTTTAGTTATATTGAATATAAACTACTTTTCTAAGAAAGCAATTTGACCCTTTCAATCTCTCATGCTGTCAGTTACTTCTGGATTAAACCCACTTTTCTCCTCAAATCCCAGTCCAGTGAGTCTGTGTCATTTACGTGTAAAAATCTGACAGAACTCATCATCTGGTCAGACAATCTGATTGTAACTCTATCGTCATTCCAGTGACACAGTGTCTGATCAAGTGCTCCGTCTGAAGTGGGTAGAATAGGTTTTTTTTTCCTGGTAGATTAGCCATGTCTCTTATTTCTGCTGACATACACATCTAGCTCTAGTTGTACTTCCCAGTTCCATCAAAATTTAATATTTCAAATGCACCTGCCATGCAACTGGTATGTTACTGAGTGAAAAGAGGTCAAGGTGCATGGATCTTGGATGACATTTCAATTATTCTTGCCTGAAGACAAACCACTTTTTTTCTCTGTATCTTAAAAGAAAGGGTCCATAACCCTTAGATTTCTGTCAGCATGTATTCTTGTCTTTATTAAATATGAATTACTTATAAATTTCATAAGTTTTAATATGTCATAGTGTTGAGCAGTTGAAGGTAAAATATTCCATTCCAACATTTGCAGAACATATCTATATAAATGCTAGCACCTTCTCTCACACCAAAAATAACCTGAAAACAAATAGCCAGCCACTTATCAAAATAACAAAGAAACTGTTTTCCTATTTACCACCCATCACACGAGTACTGTTGGAATTTCCTGCATGGATGATTAATACTTCACAAAAAGGACAATGAATAGTGAACAAACTGTGTTGGAAAAATAGGTTTGCTCTATTAATATGTATTAATTTGCCATAAAGTTCAAAATGCTTTCAGATTTCAGAATAATTCTGTTAAGTATTCTAAACCTAAATCCAGAATAAATAAGGGCCTCACAAATGACAGAAATATATTCAGCTAGTTAGGGAAGGATATTTCTAACTAATACAATAGCTAACCCATTATACTAATTATAATAATGTCAATGATATAGATGTCTTTGTAGCAGTAGTATAGCTTAACAGGAGAGACACTAACAATTGCAAAGACAACACTCAGATTTGCACACACACAGACTCCAGAAGAGGGAAAGGACTTCAAAAATTAATTAAATAATCCAGGTTATTTCTATATAACCCCTCTCCCACCAGCCAAAGCAGCTGACACATTCATATGTTCACTGAATTTACCATAACAACAGTTTTCTGAGATATTTATCTCTATGTATCCCTTGTACGTAGCGATGCTCTCATATCGCTTGTACCCTTTGGTTGGTGGATACATCTAAGGATTTTATATGTCTCGTCTCAGAGATATTAGAAACTTGTATTCCATCTACCTCTTTCAGTCACCCCAGAAGCATGGCCAGGAGATGGTGTAGAGAGAAAGAAAAATAGATAATAGGGTCCACACAGACAAAACATTTTGAATGACTGTCATTTCTTAAAAACAAATAGGTTTGGATTCTAGCAATAAATGCTTTTTACAAGGATGCCAAACAATGTCTCAGAGAGGGCCTGGAGTGTGGCCTCTAATAGCACAAAATGCTATGTTTTCAACTCATTACTCATTCTCCTTCTTGTACTGGCTGGATTGGCCTTTCACATTATCTGGCAACCTGGGGACTGTTGACTGTTTAAAATAGTCTGGTGGGTGGTTGTTTACACCTGGTAAGTGCTGTGCTGTGCAGGTTATTTCATGCTGAACGTATAAGGTTGAAAACTGCTCCCTTACACAGTGAATACGACCAATGTAATAAGCACAGTGCAGTCTGTCAGGATGTGAAGTGTGATTTCATTTTTAGGAGAACAAAATCGTTGCAGACAAACTGGATTGTCTGAGTTTCAACACATTTTCAGGAAGGGTGGATGACTATGTCTTCTGTTTGCATGTGTTGAGGCATCTGTTAAGACCACACGTTTGAATGGAGAAAATACAACACTGAGACCGTGTATGCTCACCACCCCTGTGTGAAGACAGTGCTAGAAAAGTGATACTGTAAATGTCCATATGCTGCTTTGGACTGGCAGCCATCTCTGCAGTAGCCTCAGGTGGAATCTTGCAAGTGAAGCCATGTGGGATAACGATTACAATCAGTCGTGATGCAAGGATTTATGGTCACCATGTTGATGATAATGACCTGAAATCTTGCTGAATCTACTCCGGATCCCAGGGTTGCTCTTATGCAACCAAGAACAGAGCTGAACTCAAGAGATGCAAAAAAGTGTTGAGATCCTAATACACATGAGGAAGGCTGACGTCACTGTCCTGAGCTGGAGATCCATACAGGGAAACTGACTGAGCTGCATTGGGTATAGCCCCCCGTTTTCTCTTGGATGTGCAGTAGGAAGCAATACAGTTAGCAACAGAAAGTTCTTCTGAAGCTCTGTTGTGGAAGTGAGATATGTTGTTTCTTCAAGAGGCGTAAGTTTAAAGAACTTGTTTTCAAGTGATTTCAGGTGTTGGAGAAGAAGAAATGGCAACTGCAAAGTGTGGGAAGTGAGAGGTAGGGCTCTTATTAACTTGGCTAAACATGGTCCTTTTTCTTAGGAGGAGATGAGAAGACCTCTTGTGTCTTGCCCTGTTTGCAAGATGCTCCTGTGTTAGGATTTCTGTTACTGGTTCAAGTATCAACAAAAGTTCCTTTTATCTGCTCCATTAATCAAAGTGTGGGCTTGAAGTCTATCAAAGAATAGATGTTTAGCTGTCACAAAGAACTTTCAACCTTTCGGTGACATCTGTCATTAACTGGAATGCTTCAACAACTTGTGTCTATGAACTACGATGTATTACTCCTTAACAGGGCCAGAAAGATGGACACACATAGATGGAAAAACGTGTGTACATGTTTTTTCATTATTTTTAGTACTTCAAAAAGATTTCTTAAAAATGTAGGGGAAGTAAGTATGACTTTGAGCAACATCAGAATCAAGTATTAAGAAAGAGGGACAGAGACATTAAATGCAGGAAGAAATTCAGTAACAAAGGTATAATGTCCATGTGATTGACAATGATAATGTCAATCCTGGGTTCAGAGAGATGTAAGTAACAGAACTGATAATAAGTATCAGACTTTTCAATGTTAAAGAATTCCCTATCGACCTCCTTTCTTTACTCGTCTGATCTGTAACATATTTTCCAAGAAAAACCTCTCTACTTAATCAAAGCAGGATTCCTGTAGGCCAGAAAAATCCTACCTTATGGTAGCTATTACCCTTCTACACTGTCTGGATACAGCAAGATGTAAAAAGAGGAGAGTCTTGATAACTGAATTGCTATACTGAAGGCAATTTTAATGGTAAATCAGAATATGTCTTTTACAGAGATTGAACTCTCTAAAGAGGAAGTTACAGAGCAATTAGATACGCAATTGCAGTAAGTCATCAGGACCAGATGGTGTTTCATTCAAGGATTGAAAGGAATAACGTGAAAGAATGCACTGAAGAGGGTATTTATTCTGCAGCTTCCAAAGAGGCAGGCTTGACTCTCTTAGCAGAATGAACAGCATACTGAATAGTTTCTGACAGTTGTCCACCAAGTCTCTGGTGGCACAAGAGCGAGCTCTGGTCTCTGGGTCCTTGCTGCTCCCTGAATAAAGGAATGAGTCTTACACTGTAACTCTGAAAGTCAACACATATAGACTCTGAAGAAAATTTGACTTTCACAGAGAGTGATTTCTACTGAGAAAACAGGTTTCAAGAGGTCAAGATGAAACTCATCAATTTTCCCACCATCTCAGATAGCAAAATTAGTAGAAATGCAGAAGGTATTGCATTTGTTCTTTCCTGAAATAGGTAAGCCGTGTGGTTCAAGCTAGATTGGTTGCATCTATGAAGTAAATACAAAACTCTAGCTAGTAAGAAATGTCCCGGTGCAAAGTGCCAAACTGTGGCTGATGTGTAATACGCAAAGAGGTGTAATGCATTTCTCATGGCAAGGGTGTGGTACCGGATTACAAGATCACCCAGAGGAATATTGCCCTATTCCAGAGTAAGACATATGATTCTTCTTCTGAGCTAAACCCAGTTATTCCCTGTGAATTGTCCCTGAAACTCCCCTTGATTCTTTGAAGTGTTACATGTTTTGCAGCTGTTGACCATAAAGAATTTTGCCTCATATGGTCTGGAATTTTGGGATGTTTTTTGTGCGTTTGCTTTCTTGGCTACCCAAAGATTAGCATAAGCTTCTTGTCTGCAATGGTAGAGGAGAAAACTTTAGCTGAATGTAAAGAAAATATAAATAAATACATAAATTAATAAAGATATTTATAAATGTTTTAATTTATAGCAGCATCAGAGTATTTCATGTGTCATACCTTATCTATCACAACAATCCTAGAAAGGGACATTTGAGGGGATGGTATTTTAATTGCCACTGTACTAATGGTCAAGAACTAAGCAGCCTTGGGCTTATGATAGCAATAACAAAGTGAACCCAAGTCTGTACAGATAGCTACATATGACACAATATTTTCGTGTTTAATACCAAAGACTCCAAAAGTTTAATGGGTAAAAGGCAGAATAGATGAAACTGATGTTAATGACTAGCATTCAGACCTTCAAGATTGGTAACAATAGATAGAATATATAGAATTTTATACTGAATGTGCATATATTTCAGTCATGCTATGCTGGCCAATAAGAATTGATTAAATAATGAAGATTAAATCAAACCCTAACATTTAACAGCTAGAAAACATGTTTCCTTACTTATTCTGGGCACTTCTGCATATTGAACTAGCTCTACCATATATCCAGAAAACACTGTGCATAATCCAGTGCAATTAAACTTACTGTTTATGCAAATTATTCTTAAAAACAGCAACTGTTTCTAAAGATAGTAAAGCTGCTCCTAAAAAGACAATGTTGGAAACTGTAGATAGAAGCAACTTAAATCAGAGCTAGAGAAATTGTCTCTGTCTCAGAGAATCTAGTTGATAAGTTAGTAAAACACTGATAGATACAATTCGAGATGATTAAATTTAACATCTGATCTATCAGATAAAATGGAAAAAAAAAAGCACAAACTCTTTTTTTAACATCTCTACCCAAAAAGATTCCTGGGTGTCCAAAGTATAGCTGCTAGATCAGTAAAGCGATAAGGAGTGTAGCATATATTGAGTTAGAGAACATAATAGTAGAAAACTGCCATTTTCACACTGTTCAGCAGGGTGAAAGGTCAAAAAGTTATATCCTTTGCAGCTAATACAAGCAACACCTACTTTACATATTTATATAAAGAACCGCACTGTGCGTTACTAAAGTTTGCTGATTGTACTAAATGGTTTCAGGCATTAAAATACTACAAAGGACTTAAACTACAGAAGGATTTGCACAAATTGGGGGGATTGGACCGTCTTACACCAGATGTCACAGAAATGAGCTCTTCACCCTCTGAAAGCACTATGCCAACATTCACTAAATCCCTGGAAAAACTTACTTTGGTTTGGACGGTGCAGGAGTATGAATAAATAACATTCACAACACAGGTTGCGAAAACTGAGAAAAAAGCTTAAGCTGGCTAGCGCTATGCCAGATTTGTGATTCCAGCAGTTCAAGGGCACGCACTCATATTCCTCAAGAACACTATTCATATCCATATATTTATAATTTTGAATGCATAGTTACAATCACAAGATGGAACTTGAAACTACGATATGGATCTGTAAGGTGCACATAAACAAGTCTGCATTTCTAAATTTTATTAACAAGGCCCAAATCTGTGTCCTGCTTGAAGGGAAAGAAAACTTTGGAGTGTTGTGGGCAATACATAGTTGATCAGCCATTTAAATCCTGAAGTCAAACTAAAAACTGTGTACTGTCTTATATTCTATTGAAATCCTTCCTGTCCCTTCAGAAAAAAATACTGAACATAACTGGACAATTTTCAGAACATCTGGAATGGAGCACATGTTGGAAAATAAGTATACACAACCTGTTTCATTCAATGATTCACATCTGTTTACCTACACGATTTGTGAGGGCTGAAGAGATGGGCAGCTTGGATGCTTCTGTGCTTTGATGGCGAATTGGGATGAAACGTTTCCTTTCTGCAACATGTGGAAAGGCAGAGACTGGCTCTGCCATTCTTTTTCCAGGCCTGTGACAGACACGGCAATTTCAAATCCCACTGGATGCAGCCTGAGCTTGGATTAGTACCTCTGTTCTCTGGCTTAGTCCTTCCCTAGCTTTGTTCAGCTCTTTCAACTTTTTTTGGCTGGTAGGACGGCTGCTGGTCCTCCAGGAGAGCTGTCTTATGGATAGTTTGTTATGCTGTAACCCTATTTCAGGTAAGATTAGTGTCACTCCTGGCCTGAAATTGTGCTTCCTCAGTTATCTTCCACACAGTCTGTTCAGCTCACTCACTAGACACGTGAAAAATCACCAGCAGTCAGATGAGACAGAGTTATTTGAAAGGCTTGCTCCCGAGACAAGAGGCTCTTCCACAGAAAGTACTGCAGGGAAAAGGCCATGGAGTTACCATCCCAGGAAATGCCTTCTGCAACATTAGCAGCTCTAAAGGAATGACTGTAATCCTGATATTGTTGACTCACAGTGAGGACTGCAGTAGGATGCTTGAAGCTCTTGTATACACATGCCGAAAGATGGTTGAACCACCCTTGAAGCAGTCCCTAAACTGCTGCAGAAAATAGTCTGACAGAGACTATGATTTTCCATCTCCTATGTTGCAAACGTGTGGTTCAGCCATACCTGCCTTGGAAGGGGAAACACCTGGGGCTAGGGGTGGGAAAACTGGTAAAAGCAACATGAACTTCTTCCATATCTGTTAATTCATTCCATGTCAACTCCACTGGATTAAAATAGCAGGGAAGAACAGTAATCAGTGCACCAACCTGGATGAGTAGCTACACATGGTTTCTCTATAGCGTGAACTTGAATGCTTCAGGCTAGTCCATCAGACTCTGAATTAGTATAGGCACAGCATGTAGATAGATTTTTTTCCAGCTCTCTGCTCTTTCACACAACAGAATTTAGCCTGTGATCTTCTAATGTTATCAGTACTGTAACAGGTCTGTAAGGCATTTTTCTTTTTAACTGAAAACTAATAACATGTAAGGATGGTCAGCAGCATCTTCTTTTAACACTGATAGTAATGTAATTCTTCTGTTTGTAAATTACAAACAAAAATGATAATATCATTCCTACCCCGAAATACATACAAAGTTGCAAATCTCTAAACAGTTTTGCAAATCCTGGTTCTAGGGGTGCTGGGGTTTGTCAGGGGAGGATGTCAGTCTGTATCAAGCTATTTAATCCAGTCCTCCTATTAAGTTTCAGGGTCATGCTCAACCCAAATGTAGTAGTACAGCTCATTGTAGCAGCCTTTGTAGTAATGAGAGCAAAATTATAGTCACAATAAAATAAAAATGGCTACTGTAAAGGAAGCTGTGTGTACCTTCTAGATTTTGGATGTTCATGTGTGTCCCTGGCTTAAATGGAAACAATATTACTGCTTATCTTTCAGGGGTACTTGGAAACAAATAAAATGATTGTAATTCTTCTTGATTTTTTTTCCATAAGTCAAAAGTTAATTACTTCACAGATGGCAGAATGGCGAGTGAAATGAATGCAGTAAGCTTGCCTAGAAAACTGGATTCCAGAACATGTGCAGTGAAATGAGACAGAAAAAAGGGCTGGCAAATATTAAATATCTATTTCCTTTTTGCTTTAAATAGGCTAAAAAGTCAAGAGAAATATATGACTGACATTTATCCAAGTAAATAGCAATTACATTACTAGGTATATTGGCCCAATGGCAATCTCAGAAAGAGGGATGAGTACTAAATTGGCTAGTAAAAGATATCCCTCCATAATAATTTATTTCTTTCATATTCTTTAATCAGAATAGATTGAGATCCTAAGGTTCACTGATATTCTGCCTTATTGCTAGCAGTGATAGAGATCAAGTTTTTATTACACATTTAAGGGATATAAAGAAAATATTTTCATGGCTTTTAAGTGTATTACTTGTAGGAACACTATAAGCAGTAATTTGCAGAGCTCATGGTCATAGAATCATAGAATCATAGGTTGGAAAAGACCTCTAAGATCATCAAGTCCAACCATGGTCTGCACACACAAAACATTTAGTACCCATAGCAAAAGATTCCCTTTTATTCTTTTGTGCCAAAGTTGTTTGTCTACCTCAATGAATAATGATTTAACACTGACACCCTACTAGTAAACTATGTTAATAACGAGAATGGCTAAGGCATCCCAGAATCAGCTAAGCTAAAATATTAGGGAGCTAACTTTAGAGAATAGATTCTAAAGCTACAAAATAATGTGTCAATTTTGGTTAAATTCATCAGGTGTGTCTACACAGTTGTACTGGAAACATAGGAAGTAAGTGAGTGCTGGTGTCTCCTTAGACCTTAACTTACTCTGCTAGGTTTAATTATTTCAAATACTATGTTGTATGACTGTAAGCCATGATCGTCAGTGCCTTCCCATGGAAGCCTACCACCTCCCTCACGCATTGCTTCAGGTTAGGGAGAGGACATATTTAAAATCAGCTGTTTTTGAAAAGCCATACACAGGTGATGTGAAAGATGAATGAAACAACATCCACTTTCCGAATTACACTTCTTTATCATTTATTTGTTTTCAATTTGGTCATTACCATGGTAAGAGTTCTTCAATTATGACATGTAAGGAGCCTCAGCTCTGAACTGCTGTTGTATGAACTTGGATATGCTGAGTTTTGCAGCAAAAGCTTTACAATCAGATTTTGTCAGTCAATGTACATAAAATATTTTCACTTCCACTTCGCAACAGTGACAGAATTTACAGAGCCATCCGTGGAACCCTTACAGCACTAATGGAACAGTACCATCCACCATAAAGGATTTTTATTTTGATGTGGTACTTTGGCACCTGAAATTGTATGATTACACTACTATCTAACAGCAAAGTTTTCATATGTGATAAAACATCTATTGGACTCTGAAGTGTAGGCACTGATTCTGTTGTGTTCAGCAGCACATCAGAATGAAGCAAGCTTTCGATGCCATAACCGAGACTGACACATGAGTCAGCAGGAGTGGCACATGTCTGCTTAGATGAACTCTCAGGTACAGCAGCACTTTCAGCAGGAAAGTGGCAGGAGGTGGCCCTGGGTGCTCGGCTCAGGATTCACCCTCTACAATCAATCATTCCTCAGCAAACAGCTCTTAAAAGGGCAGATCACAGTTTTTATTTATGTAATAGTCACCCTCAGAACAGTAATTTGTAGCCTACTATGAATCCTTTGTCCTGCTGGAATTTCACTATATGGGTAAGACTGCAAAAGAATCTGATAGACGTAAGCACCGGATTCTCTTAGTTACCAGCTGGGACTTCAGTGCATATTTCTTTCACATCCCTTAAATATTGTAGTCTGGGGAGAAAAGAGTCTGTTTTAGAAACAGATATACTTAAGAAGTAGTTACAAAAATGAAATCCTATTTAAGCACAATCACGGTTATGCCTGTATTTTTAAAAACTCCAGGGCTTGATCTTGGCACTTCTAGGCCAATAAACCTCACATTGAAGCCTGGCAAATGGATTGAAATGATAAATTAAGCAGAATGAAAAGAGACCTGAGAGACCAGGCTTGCTGGCATGATCTAATTGGCATGGATTCTGCAAAGGAATTATCTCTCACTGTTATTTGACTGTAAATAAAATAGTAGCTAGTGGAGAAAAAGTTAATATATTTCATTTAAAAAATCAAGTTTCTGCAAAAGAGGTTACTGCAAAGCCAAGAGGTGGTGGGCAAAATACATGCAAAATCAATGAACTGCAAAAAGAGAATACCAATACGCACATGACGCAAGGGGCTCAATCCAACTGTCTGCTTTAAAAATCCAGTATAGGTGTGGGGTTTTTTGTGAGTTTTGTTGTTGTTGTTGCTGTTGTTATTTCAAAGAGAGAGTGATTCAAAGTACCTAAGTATCAAACTATCTAAGTTAGACATTTAAATTCCCAGTGCAGTCAATGACAGGCTCTCTGTGGTCTCTGAGAATTCACAAAGATTCAAGAAGTCACCAGTCTGAGCTGTTTACCTCTGGCACAGTTTATTGCCACTGTAGCAGATGTGGCAGTATGGTTGATGTACTTGCTGCAATTCAGTGTTCACATATTAACTTAAAATCACTGCTGACATTCTTCTAGGTTAATAACTTAGGTGACACACTGTGGCGGCCAAAATGTCATTCTCACAGTTCTATCAACGATCTGGAGAGCGTTGGTAGATACCAGGCTTGGACGTTTGGTGGCAGTAAATCGCCCAGAGACCATACGCTAGAGCACAGGTGTTGGCTGCTGAGACGTTTCTAAAAGGCATTTCAATGCTCTTCCAAAGTGGAAGCTATCCTAGAAGTGCTAAGCTGTGCCTGCCCACTATGCCTGACCTGAGCTGAAATCCATGACAGAGAGAGCACAGATGGATTGTGACCCTGCTCCCAGAAGTCTCTCTGCTTTCCGTCACAAAAATGGGCAAAATAAAATGCAAAAGAATCTGATTGCATGAATGGGTTACACTAAGTAGATTACCCTAACACAATCTCATTCATCTGCTACAATTACTTAAAAAGAATGGATATGAAAGAGAAGCAGCAAACAATGGTGCATCCATATCTAGCCCCTTCAAAGTCAATGAGTGAAATGAACACTGAAAACCTAGCACTATTTTATGACCTGAATAGAAGCTCTTTGCAGAGCTGTCCAAAGAAATAAACCTGGAATACAGGGTAGGATATAATCTTGTTTAGTATCTATGCAAACAAACCTTGGTTACTGTACCAAAACCTGATATTACTCTGTCAGTCTTCATAGAACTCCAATAGATTATCTCTGCAAAGCGTCAGTAGAACTGTTCATCCAGCCTTCCAGTTACATAGTGAAGAGTGGATAATTTGCTTGTGATTGTATAGGATCACATTACATCAACTTTTCCTCTAATCTCATATGCATATATAGAAAGAAATCGTGCAAAATATAGCTTCGCTGCACACAGACAGAAAATGTGGAAATATGTCAGGTGTCCTGCTCTTCCATGTAGTAGAATAGCAGCAGGTTTTTCATATTCAAGCTTTTCCAGCATGATTTTAGATCCAAATCCGGAAAAAAGCCCCCCCACTTAACCATATGTTTCTCTTTAAGTATGAGTCACCTGTTGACTTCAGTGTGACTACCCATATGCTGAAGGTGTACAACATATTGAAATACTTTCTGGGTTTGGAACCAAAGTTAGAAACAAGATATATCCTTCTTCTAGAGACCTGAAATAGTGCGAAGTTCCCAATGCGAAAGATTTACAGATTGTATCAGCATAATGAAAAAGAGAAAATAATTATCAATATAAATGGGATGATGAAAATGAGAGGGATTGCAAAATGGCAAGGAAATTTCTGTATTCTGGGATGACTAGAAGGAGATTATTTCAGGGTCATACAAAATTGGATAACGATGTCTTTCATGGTTTGAATGCTACAAAGCACACTACTTTCAAGTTCCTTACCTTTTGCCCATAGTCAGTAAACAATTCTCCAAGATTGAAGACTCATCACAGTGAATGTTTTTGACACACAAACATGGAAATGCAAGGTTATAATGGCATCCTCAAGGTTTATTCCTAAAAAATACCAAAAACTCCCCAAACCCAAGGCCAATCCCTTCAGCTAAATGAATACCATAAAGTTTGTAAAGTGAACAAGGAAAAGTTAAGACATGTCAGATAATATTTGGAGTACAATTTCAGTTCTTTCACATTGATCATTTGGGATCAAGTCCTTCAGGAAAAATATAACTGAATCACAGTATAAGCTCGTAGCAATAATGAATTACAGTTGCAAGGGTATAAAGGTAGAAGGTTTCATTCCCAATTTACTCTAAGATCAAGGCGACATATTGAAATGAATTCATTACTGTGAACTCTCATTACCTATGAAATAGCCCACAAAATCAGCAAATACAAAAAATATTGTATATAAGACATTATAAAATTCTAAACGATTCTATTGGCAGGCAATATAATCTTAGGTCAATTATGGGAATATCAGTTATGTTTGTCCTATGAGGAAAAAAAGTATAACACCAACATTTGCTTGAGTAAGCTAAGTATCTTACATTTAGCTTAACAAAAAAACCTGTCAGATTCCCATCTTTCTAGAAATCGTACCACTGTAGGCATTCATCTTCAACTTTAGCTATGTAAACTCGTGACTGTCTCATCAAAATAATGAACACAACAGGCAAATTCTGTGTATTAATCAGTATCTCTCATACATGTAAACTCTGTTACTGGGTTGACGAATGCTATGTTGATACTCAAAGCACAGAGCCGATATATTTTCAGGCCAAAAGAGACCGTCAGAGTTAAATAATCTACCCTGTAACATCAATGAGACAACATCTTTTATCTAGCGATACCTTCACAGAAAGAACTTTCTCTTTTATTGTGCAAATGAAAATGCTCTGCCCTAGAGTACGTTTTGGAGAAAGCTATCTAGTTTTGAATTGAGGATTGCAAAGAGAGAGGAATTTACTATATGATCAGGGTGGCCTTATGGCAAATTACTGGTGTATTTTAAATGTTCTGTCTTGTTTCTTAATGTGGGCATTGATAATTTTGATTGTCACTCAGTAAATCATGCTCTATTTGTTTGCCTGATCAAAAGGCTAGCTAACTTGTATCTCTTCTCTGTGTATAGGTATTTCTGAGCTTGCTTTATTCTTTTATTTGAAAATAAGCAACCCAGATCGTAGTAACCGGCACAAAAGTTTGATCAGGCTTCTAAAAAGCTCAAAAACATTCAGTAATGCCAGACATCTGTCTTATGAATTGTGTGTATTTGGGCCTTTTTAAAATTGCATTTGGTACCTTTTCCAAAAGCTATTTATAGCTTGAAGGAATATCCACTAAGTTGTGCAGTCCCAGCTCTCCCACTTAGGTATGGTAATATTTCTGAACATTCAAACTCCTTAGCATCAGTCAAGGCCTCTTAGTGCTATTGTTCAGGGGTGAGTACATATCATGCATTTTACTCATGAGGTTACATAACCTCATGCAAATCATATTTTAGGCAGAGCTGAGCGTAAACCCCAGGTTTTTAATAAAACAGCTACAAATATTTTCCCTTGCTAAACTGTACCACAGAACAACTTTTCTAAAAGATATGTAAAATTAGTATAATTAGCATACTATGTATATTGCTCCAGTTCTAGTGTTTAAATGACATAAGAAAAGCAGGTTTTGTAGGAGAAACTGATATAGTTTGTCATATTGACTGGAAAAGAGCAAAGCAATCTATGGATTTATAAGTTCATCATCAGGTCTCAAAAGGAAGCAAAAATTTCATACTAATGCAAGAAGAGAAAAAATGTTTTGAGTTAAACTTAATTTTGTTATGTACTTCAGGCAACTGAAGACAAATGGATAGTTAGCATTAGTAGCTAAAACAGGTATTTCTATTGCTTGCTTGTTCCTGGATTGAAGAAGACAAGTCAACCATCAAATATCTACTTTACAATCTCAGCATCATTTACGATTGTACTCCTTACCAGTTGCTGTGCTATGGTTTCTTTTTCTCACACTAAAGGAAAACATTTGTTCTAAATATCAGACAGATCCAAAAGTGGAAAAGCTATTTATGGCCTAGGATAGTAGACACATAAATGCAAGAAGATTGACCTTAGGAGTATCTTAGCTCAAGCACTGCTCTAGATTTTGATTACATCTACTCTGGTCTTTTAAAAATAACTTTATTTATAAGTAACACTAAACTAGCATTTTCTCTTTTGGCCTCATTGTCCACAGAACATTTCCTCTGTATAATATCTACTGCACTGCAGCCCAGTTCAGTGGGTGCTAGAGCTGTTCTTGCTTAAGAGACTCTGGAGGTGATCTTGTTGGCTGTTGGATTCAGCTTCCCTATCCATCGGCATGGTCTGCATGCTTACTGGAAAGCCAGAGCTGCACAAATCATTGTGGTTGAAATGCCTGTTACCTATAGAAGATGTTCCTTCTCCCTCCTGGTTTTGGTTTGATTGCAGACCACTGTAGGAGAAAAACTGACCTTAATCCCATTCTGTAGACATAAAGTTTCACTCCCCAAAACTACCAACTGGAACTCTTTCACCAGTACTAAAACTGTATGAAAGAAGGTAATCTCCAGATAAATCAGATTTTTTTTAAAAAATCTGCAAAAGAACTAATGGTTAATGCATAATGCAGGTCACAACTGTAGATGATAGGGAGAGATGCTCTTATTACCTTGTGATTCTGCACTACTAAGGACATCATACTACCCTGCTTTCAGAGTACCACCAAAAACCGATCAGATTTTCCCTAGAGCAACTCTGCCCTATCATGTATCTGGAAAACACCCAGATCCCTGAATGACTCAAGTTCTGTTTCCAGCCTTCATCTCTGGTCTCCCCACTAAACTAGATTATTCAATATGGTTACACTGGCAGTATACACTTGACTGCCCTTCTGTCCTCAGTGCAGTAAGGAACCACAATGAATGCTGAAAATCGACCTGTTGTGAAATTCCTTTCCGTTCCACGGTTCCTACTTAATTCCCAATGACAATTTGGTCAGTCTCAGGAAGGGTGAATTTATCCAGACTTTCTCAGAAATATGTGTGGGGAAGTAAACTTTCTCCTTTCCCAGAAACAGTCCAGATGATTTCTTTACATCCATATTACTCTAACAGACAGATTTTAAACTTGTGAAAGCAGCAGACCTCATAAAAGCAGCTTTGAGAAGTCTAATTAACTAGTTCTATGAGACGAAGTTTGTGTTTTCTTAGTATATAATCTATTTTAATTAACCATGAAGTGGAATGTTAATTACTGTTGTCATTTCATTTGAGACAGTCACATCAGTTTCAGAATGGACTTCAGTGGATGTTATTGAAAACACATTTCAAAATCAAACATGTGACAAATTAGAGTGTTTTAAATAAGCACTATTCAAATTCTATTCTGCAAATAGGTGGGAAAATAATTCTGGTCTGCATCGTAGATTTTGGATGTCATGTCACTGTAAGAAAAAGCCTCTGTGGCAAGGAGATTAAAATACAGAGTACTTTACTTTTCCACGTAACAGGAATTTTTGCAGCAGACACAGGCTGCATAGACATAGACCAGAAGAGCAAAAAGAAAAGGGGTATTTCTAGACAGAAATCTTCCCTCAAGAATTTTGAAATATTTTCTTGTACTAGCACATGCATTTTCTTATCTGCACTTTGCAGCTGTCTAGCAGACACTAATGAGAGATTTCATGTTCATACCAATTACTTGAAATATTTAATATCCTTCTTAAGGTGCATTTACACATCAAAGAAATTACTCAGTCCAAGCATCCCACAATGCTGCAGAGGAAAAAAAAAAGTCCCCACTTTGTGCTGTAATAGAAATGACTTTGAGTTCCTGTAGCTAAGGCTACATCATCAGTTTTATTTTAGACCTTCATTTCCAGATGTTGATAACCCAGGACAAAAGTACTGTATCCATACAGTTCTGAGTAGATAGCATATCAGGTAAACACTAAAGTCATACCCTCCTTAGCAGCTAGTGACATGTTTAGGTGGGCAGCTGTCAGGATCCCAAAACAACTTGGACACAACATTAGTGAAAGATGTAGTGTGTAACTAATTGGCGGCCGGACTCTGAAGCAAAATAACTCATCCTATATTATGCAACAACGGTGTTGGAGACAAATCACTAAACTTCTCTGCAAATACACCCTTCTGGAAACAATAAATTATCTTCCTTTATCGATTTTGTCAGAACTCGCTCAAAAACATTCATAAATCGGTTCTATGAAGAACACTGGGTGTTAATTAACCTTGTATTATTTAAGAAAAGGGTTACTGAAACAATAGGTTTCAATTGGTGAGAAAACTGTAAAATGTGTAGGTGAGGTTGCTAGTGATGTGTTGCAGTGATGGTGGCCAGTAACTTTGGTAGGGAGTATTCAATGTATAAGATGATTTTGTGTGGTTTTTTTTTTTAACTGATAGAAAATATATTCCATTATCTCTGCCATAATCTACATGAAACTGAAGAAAGCTGGGTTTGTTAAGTGAAAGGATCTGACTAATTGTACATCAATGTCATTTTGTGCCCTACTATCCTACTAAAAAGTTCTGATCATCCAGCTCAGGTGGTTGGTTACAGGTCACTGATGCCTACGTGTGTATTAACATGCCCCTGCCTAAGCCTGTCTAAAGCTACAGCATTTCTAGTTAGTGAGAAGGGACGTAATCCATAGAGAAGGCAGCAGATCTGCTGGGTGGTAAGTGGTAAGGTCAGCAGCGTCTGCATGAAACACCAGGCACTGAAGCACTCTCCCTGCATTGCACCATGAGGCTACCTCCATCCTGCCATTTTCCATCCAAAGAAATTGTTGTTATTGCCACAGATTGCTGCTCACAAAGACATCTTACCCTCAGCACATAAACATTATCTGAATTTAGCCTCACGTCCTTTAAGGCCTTATTAGATCTGTCTCTGGTAAGGAAAAATCTTTAGCTGCTAAATCGAATAACATTTTACTAGCACACTTATTTCAGTGGCTGAGTTTGTCTCACTGTCTACTGCTTCACTCTATATATATGTCAGTCCTTTTAATATATACAAGTCAGCATTAGGAATACATTTTCAGCCTTAAAACAGCCGGAATCATAATTGCAACTATTTTTTGTTTAGACTACTAATACAAATAAATACATTCACAGATATGAAGTGTACTTCCCATAGGGAGAGAATGTTCATAAATAATCTCAAGGTTTTAAAATCTGTAATTTTCTCCCATCTTCCACTGTTTCAAAGAGAATTTAAAATCTTTAATTTATGGAAATTAAAAATGAAAGTCTTAGTCTTTGAAAAACACTACAGTTCAAAGTATTATAAAAAACTTGCATTTTATTCTGATGAGAAAGAGTTAATATTCAAAACACCCTGAGTTTATCTTTTCTATACTAAATCTGACAGTTCTTTTTTTAGTAAAATACATGCTTGTCATTCCATTTGAAAAATATAGTTGCTGAATTTGGAAGGGTAAATTTATTATTATTAGTGCAAGCAGTCTTTGTCTGATAAAAAAAATGGTGTCTCTGACATTGTTGGCTAAAATCAGTTTTAAGTTTAAGCCTTTTCTTCTGTTAGTACTCCCTTAGACCATAAACTATTAATCTTTGTGGCTTTTCATTCCTGGGAAAAATTCACTGTTGGTATTTAACCTCCTTTAAAATAATCTTTATTTACCTTTTTGTACAGCTGAAATGGTTCAGAGGTGCATTTTAATTTTTGTTACTGTGGGGTCAGTATGGTCCCAGGGAGAGAACAAAGAACTTCCATAAGTTTCGCAGAAAATATTTGTATCCTCATTCAGAACCTGGATATTACACTGTCGGAATGGTATTAAAATCACTGCAGAAATCTGCAGGTGCACACCAGATAATGATGTGTGCAATGTCACAAACAGGTGTGTGGGATGGTGGGGTGGGTAAGAAGAAAAAACTACAAAAACAGGTTACTGAAATGACAAAATCCTGGGACTTCAAAGAAAGTGGGAACAAAACCATCACCGGTCTTCAATAAAACCTGGGAACTAAATACTTTCAGGTATCCCTTTTGCAAGTTCAGCTGGAATGGACACAGGACCTGTAACCGGCCACGATGCAGCCACAAGTCAGCCACAGACTGCTGCGGAAAAGAAATAAACTTTCTGTATGTGTACTTCACAGTATGATTTGTGTGTGTGTGAACATTTCACATCATCTTCTGAAGCATGTGGTATTGCCTGTCACAGAAAATTAAAACAGATCGTATTACTAATGTACTTCTTAATGGTATTCTAATGTACTTAATGATATTATAGGAAAATTTGTATGTATACCAAATCTGGAGGTGATAGGAGATTGTGAAATACATACCCACAAAAGGAAAGTGAAAGAAGACTTAAGGTATCTGCAAAGGATGATTAGGGGCATGAAATACAAGGGGATAAAAAGGTAAAACTATCCTCAGGATACCTGTAATACCAATGTCAGTAAAAATTTTGCGGGTCAGAAAATCATAATATTAAGATAATAATTGTGGAGAGAGAGAACCAAGTAGATAAAAGTTTTTAGTGAAATATTAACCCAATCTTCATCGCTCTGCTTGGTTGTAATGAGGACAACACACGCTCTAGAAGAGCAGTAACGGGATCCTCAGCATATGGCTCTCCCTGCTTGGAGCCAGAACAGTTGATGAAATAGAAGGAACAGTGTAACAAGAGGAGAAATGATCGTAAGATGGATAGGACTTTAGTATTGAATTTAGAAATAAACAGCATAGTTATACGAAGTACGAGTATGTCCTGGATACCCACCTGCAAGAATTTAAAAGGGATAAAATTCATGCAAGTATTATATTTGTATTAATAGTGTATCTAAAAACAGTTTACTTGTAAACTAAACAAGAGAAGACGCAGATTGCTAATAGCAGACATTTCATGAAAAGTGAGGTGTCTCCAGCTGTGGAATGGTCTTGGAAGAACAATGACCTTGGATGATATTTTACACTGTGTGGGGCTAGCATTGGCGTATTTGATGTTTCTGGGTACCAGCATGCAAAGGAAAGACCCGGCATGGAGCAGGAGCAGAGTTGAGAAGTGGCGATTAACAAGTACAGGTAGTGCCCCCATGACACAAGAAGAAAAGAGGACAGGCCAGTCAGGGAATTTGGCATGCCTGAAGCCCATCAGCTTGTCCAAGTTGCTCATCCGAAGAAGGCCTGCCCCGTCTCCTGCCAGCCCGCCTGATTGCCGAACCCATGACTGGACAGGGCTGCCTCAACTGCTACACGCTGAGATGAATGGAGCTGGGGCCTTTAGTGTGAAATGCATTCCTGTAACGCACAATAGATGAAAGAGATGACTCCAGTGTTGTCTTTCAGTGTTTAGTTTCTGTGTGTCTCAGATTAAAAATGTAAAGGTGTGTTATGCAAAAGGACGTAGGCGCAGTATGAGACCCGGCATTGCGGTGCCTGGCTTTGAAGTGGTCAGCATCTGCTTCTGAAGTGCGACGCACAGCCCCGCGTTGGCTGCCTGCATTCTCTACAGCACTCTTCAGAATGATATTCAAAGCAGCAGCACACTGAGCAGTAAGCCGCAAACACTACTCCAAGCAAAAAGCTAACGAGAGAGGTGTGTCTGAAATCCCACACTCCTTCAGCTTTGGACTCCCAGCAGAGGAATAGCTACACTGGGGAGTCACACACTGGCGTACCTCCGGTACAGTAAACCATCTTCCTAGCTTCAGACAAAATCTGTGGGGAGTCTGCTCCAAAGTTCTTGGACTGGGACACCCAGACAGTGCAGTTGTAGTAATCCCTAGCTGTATAGTACATGTCTTACTGAGGACACAAGGAACTGTAGATGCTGAGAAGCTGAACCATCATCACACTTGCAGTCCCACCTGCAGAAACTGCTGTTGGTGCTAACAGAAACCATCTTGGATATGTTGGGCTACAAAAAGGAAGAAAAAGGTAGCACAGTACAAATGCTAAGGGGGGTGGGGAACATCCCAGTTAAAGTGGCTGAACCAAGGATATTTCCTCTACTTTTTTAACAAAAGCATCTGACACCGCTGTGTTTTCAGCGGACCTTATTCTACTTGTATGTATTAGACTTGCTCTGACAACATACACCAGACTGAATGCCCAAAGGGATAGATGTAGAGAAAGGCCTGAGGTACATCACGGGTAGTGGACTTCCACTTACACCGGGTATGCGCCGATGCAGAATTTTAGGGGCAAGGGAACTAACTGGTGCAACCGAAGTGTCTGCAGGCCAAGAGGCAGAGATTTCTAAGGAAAGTAGAAATAATGCTCAAGCTCCCCAGAAAGGTCCAAGTCCTTTTGTCTTCTCAGAAGATGAAATTGAGAAACAGGAAAGGACAGAACTGAAGTAAATACCAGACAAATAATGAAAAGTAGTTTTGGTTTTTTTTGAAACTAGTAGAGGTGCAAACTATGGTGTAACTCATATGTGAAGTGTGAATTGGACAGATATAATAGGTGCACAGAGTACATCTGGGTCACCATAGTCTGCCCTCAAAGGCTTCAAAGCAAGTAATATAACATTAAACAGAGTAAGACACAACAGAAAAAAGTGAATGCAAACCCATAAAATAAAGTAATGGCAAAAAATCACCACTATTTGGTTATGAGAGCACTTCAGAAAACAATAAAGGGTTAGACACCACTGCGAAGAGTGCTGCATACATGGGCAGAATATTATTCTTGCTTTCCAAGAGTTAATCCTATCAAAAAAGCTAAATCGCACTAACATATATGTATTTTACTAAATGTAAGAATCTGTGAGTTGTAAATCTCATTCATTCACCTTTGCCAGCTACCATAACCAACCAGCACCCTTGCTGCTCTTCTTTGTCTATATTCTTCCTAGCTCTCACCTGCATGCTCCTGACTGCTTTTCTTCCTGTGCAGTGAGAGATACAGACATGCATCGACAACCAGGAAGACACTGTGCTTCTCATAATACTCCAGAATCTTAACAATAAAATAAAAATAAAAAGCTAAGGAAAGGAATTAATCTTAACAGCAGAATGGCAAAAGTGACGTTTGGCAGATTCTATTTTAGTGCGTGCATACAATGCTACTATGTACACCTTATGTACAAACCCCCCCTGCATTATAAAAGGTCAATAAAGTTGCAAAGTAGTGTTTAAAGGATAGGACTTTTATCTCTGTGAAAGCTTATGGGTGTGATGTGGATTCCTCCAATAACTTGCATATTGTAACAAACATTTCTGTGACTGGTGCAGCCGGCGCTGAGCTGAGCAGTCATGACTGAAACCCAAGCACCGCTCGAAACCCCACTACTGAAATCAGGTGGATGCTTGATGATTAATTAGTTCATGCAGCAATGAAGTGGAGGCAGAAGACACAAAACGAATACTCCAGAAGAATAAAGGAGAGCACTATTAACAAACCAAATTACATTTGCAACAGGAGGTGGCAGGCTTTTTCCCTCACAGGTTAGACTCCTAGATCAGCAACTGTTACTGTCTTTGGTGAGAGGCTTTTCACCTCAGGCTGCTGAACAGTGCTGACAAACACTGACCTTGCTTGACCATGGTCATTAACTCTGTTCACCACCATGAGTTTAACTGCGCTTTGGCTTTATGCTACTTTCTCTGACCCATTTTTTTTTGGCTTGTCCCTCAGACCTGGCTCAGGATTCCTCTCTGACAGGATGAAGCCTCAGCGTCAAGTTTTCCCAAATGTGAGAGTTTTTTTGTTTGTTTGTTTTTCTTCTTTTTTTTTAAAATCTATGACCTGGCCTGTATGGCTAAAGGGAAGAGGATCAGCAGTCTGTCAGGTCTGACAGTTCCCCCAGGCTAGAGAACCAGACATGGCTCTTTCAAAATGTATGAGAGTGCCAAGGGGACTATTAAGAACAGAAAAAGAAGAAGGGAAAACAGTCCACTGGGTCCTACTTTCTGAGCATGCAGTGTGGGATAAAAGAATTCATGTCCTAAGTTTGGGAGACCAAAAAGAAAAGCAAGCTTTCTACAGGAAAATAGTAACGTAGGCTTTCTTGCATTCATAATTACAAACCATAGTCATCCAAGTAGCTTAGCTTTTCACTATATACATTTTATTCAAGCAAATTTTCTATGCTTCTCAACTCATCTGTTAAATTATTAGATGCAGTTGTGCAAAATTTCACACTAAAGAGAGAGTATGTGCTAAGTTGATACTCAGTGGTTTAGTAGATGGAAAATATGCAGCAGTGAGAGAGGAGACTTGAATAAAGGGAAAAAAGATAAGCGCCATAAAATATCATACCTTAAAAATTCATTGGTTCAGAAATCTCACTATCGTTGGAATGAGCTGATAACAGCGAGAAGCGGAAATTCTGTATTTCAGGAAAGGATAAATAGGCTTTTCCTTAAGTGTCAGCTGTTTGGACTCTATTAATAAGCACGTATAAGTTAATAGAATGCAGCTAAAACTGTCAAAGGTGGTTGGCTGTACAATTTATACGCTGGTGTCACCTCCAAAACTAGGATATTTGTTGGAGCACAAAACAGTATTCCCTGCCACTTAGGAGAGCCTTGCCAGTGAAGAGTCTCAAGTGAATTATGATGTTCTCCCATTCAGCAGGGAGGATGAAATCGATAGCCTGTTGTTCAATGTTAATAATAATCTTTATATAACAGCAATTTGAAAAAAAATGACAAGAATATTTATGAAAAAAATCTGATATATCACACATTGAGAATATGCTTTGCCTGCAGCAGCCATCTGTCTATGCACTTCACAGCTCTGTTTTCTGTAGGAGACAGGCTGTCATATGAAACGTTTCTTTCTGCTGTTTATTTTGGGGTTCTCAGTTTGAAGGAGATCAAGTATTTTGTATATTTTTTCAGCACAAGAAGACATATTTGAAGGCTGACACATGAATCAAAGGCCCAGGGAACGTGTTAAGCTTGTACAAAAGTTTAAGTGGAAGTGAAGATTGGGTCAGACGACTGTCAATGGCTGGAAAAGCTTTCAAGCAAAGTGCCTTAGAGCAGGGTAACACTAGTGTTCAAATCTGAATGAACCAGGGTACGGAGAAGTTTGGAAAATCTAGTATGTTGTCTGCTCCAACGCCAATATGACCCTCTTAACTTTTGACAGTGCAACTATAGCAGGAGTGCACACATATAATTCTCTCTAAACAAGCATTTTTTTGCATGTCAAAACATTTATGATGGAGTTCTTTTAAGAATATTGATATCTAAAGAGTAATTCCTTTCCTTAGCTTTCTATTTCTATTCTGTCGTTAAGATTCTGGAATTATGCGAGAAGGACAGTGTCCCTCCAGTTTCAGGTGCACATCTGAATGCCTTATATTTAACTAAATCTACATAGACATGAAAGGCAGGCTCCTGGGGGGAAAGAAACAACAAAAAAAATGATACTTTCAGAGGTTGATAAAGATCTGATCTGTTTTGGATTTCAATGTTTCAGGGAGAAAATAGAGAGTGTGATTTCCAGCTTGTTTTGCAGCAATATGGTCAACTTCAAAACTGCAGGAATAAAAACAATCAGTAGCAGTGACCTGAGTGTTTTTGCTGTAGAACCACATTATGGAACATTCAGCTGGGCAAAATCAGTGCACACCTCACTAGATAGAGAGGTAAGGGAGCAGAAAAGGAAGTACTCTACTCTCAAACACACATATGTCCTCAGCAGAGGAGAGAAAGACAAATATTTTTCCTTGAAGGAGAAGTAAATGCAAGATTTCAATAGCAAAAGCTGAGATGAGATATATAGTAGGTTAAAAGTGAATGAATAAAGAGGAAGGGAGTAATCTGGAAAGGAGGCAGCTGAAAGAATGAAAAGAGAAAATGCAAAATATACAAAGAGAGAGCGAGTAAAGGAAACCAAGCAACGAGGGAGAGGGAAGAACATTTTAATACTTATACGGATCAGTCCAAAGCCACTAATTTCTGTCATATTTTTTCACCAGTTTCAACAGGAATTGACTCAGGGTTGTAACTTGAGTTTATATTTCTATCAGACATGCAACTGTGCAAAGGAAAAAGAATAGAATTTGCAGGGTCTGGCTGTTTCAAGACAAACAGATATGCTGGGCTGACAAGTCTGGGGGAAGATAATTCTGTCCAAATAAACAATGAAATGGCTAGGTTTAAGGTTCTAGGTTTATGTCTGTTTCAGGTGGGTTCATTTGGAAAGACTGTGCAGATGTGGTGATTAGACAGCTCACTGCTGATCTGGTGGTTGTGTTGTTTTGGAATAGAAGTCCATTTAGGAAAAGTTGTATCTGGGAGGGAAGCAAGAAATAGAAGACATTTCTGGTATAATTTGGTCAGATATTTGCAACATAAAAGGAGCACATGTATGTTGAGATGGAAATGCATGTATACGTATTATAAAGTGAAGAAGGACTTGGACACCAACCGCTCCTCAGGGCTTAGGTGCACCAAATCCATAGTTCCTTTAGTTTAAAACCATGGTGGTTTTATATTTGTTTGTTTTGTTGTTTTTTTTCGCCATTAAAAGAGGCAAGCAAAATCGAAGATCCCTGATCTCAGGCACGAAAGTCTCAGATTCCACCTTCCTTCAAGGTCCAGTAAAATAATGAACCAAAAGGGCCAACTTCCTTTTTCTGAGAAGTTTAAAGGAGAATCATTATGCTGGCTCACCAACATCCACAATTACAGAGAACCTAGCCCAGGAGCAGATGTAGTTTATAGCAACAGGGACAGAGTCAAAGTTTTGATAACTGGCAGCAGGGCTGCTTCTCCCTACCTTCCCCTATCCGAAAAATGGATCACACCTCTCTGATCCTTCCTCCTGTACTCTTTCTATCTGCGCAGCAAGCCTGGGAGGAAGGGGTATAGGAGGTAAACAGGGGAAAGAGGGAGAAAGCAGGCTTCACAGGAGACATCTGATCTAGAAGTTGCCAGGGTGCACAATTAACTGCTGAATTGGTGAATCAAAAAAGAGTGTGGGAAGAACACAAGCAGGCTAGACCTCTTGTCATGAAAACACCCAGCGGAAAATTAAAATCTGTAGTATATTAAAAACATGTAAGAAGAGAAACGTTTTCTACAAGTCACTTCAAAAGACATTTTCTCAGGATAGCAGTCTATTTTGACCTCAGAAGAGCTACAGTGCGCATCTTCGGGACTTCCGGAAAGAGCATTGACCGGGCTGAGCTCCTGCACTGTGTGCCATTGTACTTGCTCTACATTACAGGAAGCAATTCAGATGATACATCTGCAATCAGATGAATTTTGAAGCAGAAGTCATGCCCTCCAAACACCCAATATATTTTATGGCTAGGTAATACGTGATAACTACTTTAAGTTAGCAAAAGTTTATGTGTTAATCATCTTCGTGCCCCAGCCAGGAGAGCCACAGTTATTACCATAATGCTAAATGAATAGGAAAAAAAACCAAAACTTTTTTCTTGCCAAAACATAAATATGTGCCAAATGCTTCTCAAAATTTTAAAAAGCCAAAATACAGAGAAGTATAACTTTGTGTTTCCAATATTGCTGGATATTGGGAAGAAGTCCTGATAACAGACATCTGTTACATTATAACTACAAGCAAGAAAAGAAAAAGGTGGATTTGTAGTTTGCCTAAACAGCGCTCTCTCATCATTTCTATTACTCACAATTCATTCTTTCAGCGGGTGGTATCACTTACTACTATAGCCCTTATTCCATCAGAATTACCCCTAGGGCAAATACTGCAGCCTAGGGATAGCCTGATAAATGGTGATCCCTATGCACCGAACAGCTTTACTCTGTAAAACTAACAGAGAAGGAGATCAATCAGAGGGTCCTCAGCTGTTCAGCTGTACCAGCCAGAACACAGAAAATAGGTCACATAACGGGCTACAGCTACTCTGTAGCTTGAAGGCCTTGGAGGCATTCTCTTGGGATAATCCACTCTTTCTAATGTTATAAAGTGAATTATTTTCACCCAGATTTCATGTAGGTCCATAACAAATCAGCAGAAGACTGGTTTTCACAGAGTCAATAATCTGTTTTTGATGATCCATGTAATTTCCGATTACTGTGGTTCTTAGTGGTTTCTGAGTTTTTGAGATTTTCTGCTTATTAGAAAGCAGTTAAAAAAAAGAATAGAAAACTTGCCAGTTTCTTAACGCTTTTCCTTATAACACATTATAATTTTTCATAAACAGCCTTTCATTGGAGTTTTCCCAGTAGTTACTCACTTTACAACATGCCATACTCATGGTTTTACCCTCTATAATTTTATTTCACCCTTGGAGCCCTAGAGTAGTACTCTTTCACCTGGATTTTCTCAAGTGAGTATTCATTTTCTTTGAAGGA
>Ga0065711_1000103_pt1 | contig 100102 bp, 64 predicted proteins | sample Hoacrofraction12_FD_59098 | JGI IMG/M metagenome (GOLD analysis project Ga0065711, IMG submission 59098) | Hoatzin crop microbial communities from Cojedes, Venezuela - Epithelial fraction 12 v2 (version 2) | ecosystem: Host-associated > Birds > Digestive system > Esophagus > Crop | place...
CCCCCCCCATAGCACACACGCAGCGAGGCACGCCGGGAGTCCCTGTGCCACCCCCTGCCTGGCACCGAGCACCCGCAGCTGGGCAACGCTAGAAACCCTGAGGTTTCCCCCTTCCGCGGCATTTACCTGCGTCACAAACTTGTTTTCATTCCAGAGCTGCCGTTGTGGAGCCTGCTTGTAGAAGGACTTTTTGACAGAGGACGGTGGGCGGTAGGAGTTGGTGTAAGTGCTGACGGGGGTCTTGTGTTTTCTGGAGAAGGGGAACATGGTGCAGCAGACCGCCGGGACGGGACCGCTTGGAGTCCCAGAGGGTCCCGGTGATGCCCCACTGGACGAGCAGCACTGGCGTGGGGCTGGGGCCTTGCAGCCCACGCAGGCAAGGGGATGGGGCTGGTGCCACTGCTCCGCCAGCCCAGGGCGGTGCTTATGTCATCAGTGATGTCACAGTGCGGCAGCAGGGGGGATCTGGTGGCTTTCCGTCAGTCCCATAGCTATGCTCTGGTTCTAGCCTGGGACATGGCAATTGCTGCTTGCGTCCCTGGCTTCGTCTGGGCTCCAGGCTTCCCCCCGCTCCGGCAGCGAATTACCTTAACAACGGTAGGAAACAGTTTCAGCTGGCCCTAGTCAAGATAATTTAATTTTTGGAGGTGCCAGAGCAGTGACTGCAGCTTTTCCAGCCCCCCTCTCCCATTTTTCCTTGGAAATCCTGCAGGAACCCAGCTGCGTGCACACAGCACCGCGCCAGTGCCTGGGGCTCAGCACCAGACACCGCTGTCCCAGCGTGCCCGTGCAGCCAGGGGAACTACTGGCTGCTCGCTCTCCCCTTTTTGATCAAGAAGCTGGATTTAGGTGATCCTGTGTGGCCAGTTTGCTCTCCTGTCCCGAGCGATGGGGTCTGCGGTCAGAGCACGCGATCCTCATCCGCATCAGTGCAGAGAGGCGGCTGGGTTACGCCAGGGAGGGATTTGCGCGAGCTGGGTTTGCTTTCCCCGGAGCTCGGGAGCCGAGCAGCAATCCCTGCCCCTGCAGAGACCCCGCTCTGGCGCAGCCTGTCACGCAGTGCCCTGCTCTGCTCCTGGCTCCGGCCCCTCCGCTGCTTCTGGAGATGACCGGCGAAGACCCGTGTCCGTCTCGGCAGGGTGGACGCCAGGTTTACCTGTGCCACACGGCGCAGCTCCACGCCAGCCGCTCCGACCGGGCCCACGCTGGCTGGTACCGGCCACGGCGCGAAGGCTGGCACCGCCGATGTCCCTGTCGGTGACTGCTGGGTGCTCAGAGGAGATGGTGCCGTTCGTACCCTCCCGCCCCGGTTCGCCCCAGGGAGAAAGGCCGGCGGGCTGGTTTTCATATGTATGCTTTTTAATATCATTAATTCTGTTACACTACACACAACCAGTAACAATGACAAATACTGCAATGGAAATGTTAAAAAAAATATTATACATGTTTCATGTTTTTGAAAAAAACCCCACATTTTTAAATAAATTAATGCATAAGACTGATGGTAGAAAAAAGAGAACCCAAAACAAACCACAACACAACTGATCTGTTTAAGGCCATACTCTACGCAGACGGGAACAGAAGTACAACAGTGTGCTACATGTTCTGAACGGGAAAACAAGAAAGAAAAGAAAACCCACACAAGATGCAGATTGATGCTTCGGGAGTGAAAAAACTCCCAAAGCCAGATAATAAAACCAACGGCCAAGTTAAGTGCAGCATTAATACACTCTGCATGTCAAATGATTAGCAGGTTCCTAACATGGACTAAGGTCAAGCTACAACAAATTTGTCTTCCTAATTAAAAGGTTATTCAGGTCAAACCCTACATTTAACTCTACTTTGCATTTGGCTGTTTCAGCTATGTTTAACTATACGCAAGGACAGCCGGAAATTCATCTCCTGCTCTTGAGATTAACGCAAAGGTCGGGAGGGCTCTCCTCCTGAAAGATATTTCCATTAAACACATCCAAAAAAGGATCTCGCTTTTGGTGATCCTGAAATGCCTCCTGCCAGCCCCTCCCCTGAGGTGCCAGGCACGACACAGGGAAAGGAGACATGGGAAGCATTTGCTTGGGTTGAGTTTTTTCCAAGCTGAGGACACGAAATGGAAGTGCAGATCTGATCCAGACTCGGAAGAGTGCTGTTTCCCTGTCTGCCAGAAATGTCTATCTGGAGCCTGCTGAAAGCACTCTGCCAGCATGGGAGAAACCCAGCCTGCACCCAGGCTCTGGATACAGCCGCGACGTTTGCTGTTAAAGTTGGTGCGAAGCTCCATACCTGCCCAGACAGCCAATGAACCCCAATTATTAATGCAGCCCAGAACTTGGCCACTGGAAGGCGGACGATAATCATAATGCCAAAAAACATCCCCCTCTCCCTCCAAAAACAAAAGAAAAGGGACAGTAGGGACTTTCTGCCAGCTTCCCCCAGTGGATCCCCATCAGCTGCCACCTACGCAAGATCGTCAGCGCCAGATTTCACCAGCATCGACCCAGTATATTCCCAGTAAGGTGCCTGTCTGCAAGGGGCAAAGAAGCTTCTTGGGACATGGTCAGAGCCTCCTGTACTGCCCTGCTAGAGTGCGTGCGGAGGAAGCTACGGTACACGAGGAAAGAAACCCAAGCAGAGCTGCTAGACTTGTGACGGCCAACGACTGTCCGGGCTGCCTTGGGTTCGGGTGGGAGGGGCGGACGCAGAACTGGGCTGAGAGTCACTTTGGTGCAACTGCCTCTGACGCTCATCACTAGTGCGTGGGGCGGGTGGGAGGAAAGGCAAGGCTGCTTTGAGAAAGAGGAGTGGAAGGAGGACGTGTGCAACATAACAAGGCTTGCAATTCTAGGACTAACCACTGGACACGGATACCGAAGATTACCTGTGACAATTAGCTATCCTTCTACCGTCGCTGCTCCCTCCCTCACCTTCTGGTCTGACCTTCTTCAGTTTGGGAAGCCGTGGCTGCTTGGCACGATGGCCAGCGCTGACCCTCCCACCCCAGTCCCTGCACAGCGCCTGGGGTGACTCAGCTACAGGATGTGCAGTGAGGTCTGGAAGTTGCATACTGGGCACAGACCAGCTCTGCATGCAAGTAGCGCCTGCCCTCAGACCCTTCAGGAAGCCATTTAACGGTGGCTCATTTCCTTTATTAAACTGAAGGTTCAGAGACCTCTGTGGAAGGAGTAAAAATGGTTAAAAACATGCAAAAAGGGGGAAAAAAAGAAAAAATACTTTCTGAATTTCATCCCCTGCAAAGACTTCATCCTCTGCAGGAACCTTTCTTGGTGCAGAACGACAGCCCTGTCTCAGAGCAGCAGGCCCGGCGCCGCGAGGGCGCAGCTGACAGGCATCCCACCCGCGCCCCTGCCGCGGGTCCGCAGCCCGCACCAGCAGCACGTGGGCTGGCTGGCAGGCCTGGGACCTGGCGCTTGGGTCCCACACCTCTCGCAGCACTGACACCGGGGGGGTGAAGGCGGCTGGCTCGGCTCGCTGGATCACACCAGAGCTTTACACTAGCCTGGGGAACCCTCAGCCCCACAACCTTCAGGTGGGTGAAAACCCCAGCCTGCTCACCCACCGTCACGTTGGTTGGATCTCCCACGCTCTGACGTTTGCCTCGTGTCTGCCTCAGGACAGAGGCAGCTACAAGCCGAACACAGCTGCCACCGCTGCTTTTCCATGCAAAGAAACTGAGCAGAGAAATCTGTGAGCTGAGGACGGAGATGAAGGTGATAAAAAACAGAAACGCTGTTGCAAAGAGAGCTTGTCCCAAGTTTTCCAGCTCTCTTCATGCATCTGTATTACATCTCCCAACATAACTGGAGTCTCCCAAATCATGCATCACCCTCCTTGAGGAAGGTCGGTAACAAACGGAGTAGCAGCTTTTTTGGGGTGCTGAAACAAGAAGGCAGCCTGGGTGGAGAGCAGTGCTTCCAAGGGAGCTCACCTGGGGCAGCTGGACAGGCAGCTAGGGGAGAAATGCTGCTCTGGGACAGAAAACATCTCAGCAGGTAATGAGACTTATCTCAGCCTGGCCTTTCGGTGGCCTTTTCTTTCCTGGGTGCCTGCTGTGCTTGTTTCCAGTGACACGTCTGAGATGGTCACATTTTAATGAGGCTTCTTTTGTACCTTCCACTCCCTGATGCAATCCCACCGCCTGTATCACCATTTGTTACTATGCAAATGGCTCCACAGACCAGGCAGAACCAGGGAGGCAGGCTCCTTCCAGGAGCAAACCCATCTTTTGCTGGAGCAGCTTTTTAGAGACAGAGAAAGGGTTCGGAATCATCACCAGTCACAAGCGGGGCTGGGAAGCAACGGGAAGAGCCGCCCTCCACAGGCACCAGGGAAAGCTGCCACCCGTCCTGCCAGCGTCCGTGCTGCTCTGTGTCACGGCTTGCCGCCTGGTTGTGTGGGCCACGGTGCTCTGCTCCACGTAGTCTCAGTTAGTCCCCAGCCTTTGCCTCCCCAGCAAGCTGTCAAAGCAGCGCTCAGTCAGGCAGCGTTTAGCTGCTGTGACCCTGGGATTGCCACCAACGTCAAGGAGGTCAAAGAAGGGGATGTAGCTGTAATTTTTCGGAAGCAACACATGCACACTATAGAGAGTTAAAACCACCGGATGCCAGCCCCTGTGAGAAACCTGCATTAATCTTCTTAGGTAATCCCAGGTCACAACTTCTGTGCTAAACTGCTGGCCCTTCTGCTTCAGCGTTTGTGTGGCTTTGTAACAGAGGCAGGTTTGTCTGAGGAGATGTGGTTCAAGGTTTGGGGCAATTCCTCTCACAGGAAAGCCATGAAAGGAAGTGACAACAATGCAATGTTCCGCTAGAGGTGAAAATCACCTTAAAATGAAGACCTTCCCGTGCCCTCCCCTTAGGCTTAACCTTGCCCAGCTTGCCCTGTGGCACTGCCTGTCGATGCAGATGTTTCTCTGGAACATGCAGCCTGTGCTTGCTGAGTCAAGCAGCAGCCAGGTGACAAAGCCTGCTTCATTCTAGCTAAGAGCGGCCATACCGCACGTGAGCTCAGAGGGAGAATGGAAAAGTAAAGGAAAAGCCCAGGCAAAACTACCAGTTTATACCCTCAGATGATTACATGGATGCTAAAAGTAAGAGCATGAAACTGCTGTGAGAATATCCCAAATGAGCCCTTCAGTGCTCTCTTTCCTCCCATCAGCATTCCCTAGTCCAGTTGCGCTCCTAAGTTCTTTAATTCTACTAGCAGAGGATGGTGCTGTTGGGCCACCAAATCTTCTCACATGTTCCCTGTGGCAGCATGCAGATGGAGCAGCCAGCTGCACTAGAGCCAGCTGCCAAATAACTGTGAAACACATACTTGCCAAACATCTTCCCCCAAAGCTGTTTAACCTCTCTACTAACCTCCACCCTGCAGCCTGCTGGCACGTGCAAGCAACATCAGAAGCTGGTAAACAGTGGGAAAGCAGAGCAGTACTTTGAAAATACACAAAAAATTTCTATAGCATGCTTATTGCATCTTGCTTGCAGAGCTATCGTATCAATGGTGCCCGTCACACACTTGACAACATCCATGCAGGGTGGTGGTAGCATCTTGGAAAGGCAGGTTTCTCCCCTGTGCTGCAAAAGGCAACGGACATCAAGAGGGGATGTGACTTGGCTGAGGTACATCAAGAGGGGATGTGACTTGCCTGAGGTTAGAGCAAATGTGTACCATGTGCCAGCAGCAGCAAGGGACCCCAGGTCTTATTTCTGTGCTCTCACAGTCCAGCAGACTCTCTGCAGTAGTATTTGGCTGTGGTGCCAGCTCGGGGACATGGTGTTTCTGGTGTGTGCATCTGAAAGCGAGCTTTGCTCCCTGCTGGTATCAGCACTGCACTGAGACAGATTAACTGGGACAACCGGGATCTGCCCTAGGCCAAGACAGCACTTGGCAACCTTTCTATTCACTGCCTGTTTTCCTTTTCCTGTTGTTCCATCTGGTGCCCAGCTGGGTCCTTCCTTTCTTCAAACACAACTTCATGTTTCTGTTGAGCCACATACAGGGCACTGCACTTTTGAAGCCTCCTGCATGCCGCTGTACAGCTTGCAGGCCAGCCTGAGGACAGACTCTGCACAGAGAGGAATGGATTCTGCTCAGGACTGCAGACCAATGTGTCAGCCAGCACACAGCTGAGCAGAGCAGGTGCCTCTTTCTGTGAAAGGAGCTAGAGAGACAAACCAGAAGCAGCTGAGTCCATCCTGTCCATGGGAGAGCATCCCGAAGTCCCTTTCAAAGTCCACGCAGCGGGCCTGGTCGCCTGCTTTTGCAGTCACAAGGCATCTGCAGAAAAGACAGGCAGAACAGCAAAGCAGACCCAATGGCCAAGCCTACATGTTGAGGGTAGACATGCAGCAGCGTCAGACGTGATCCAGTGGCTCTTCCAAGGGTTGGCTTCAAGATATGTCCGACAAGACATCAAACGAGCTGGTCGCCTGGACATCAGCCTCCTTTTACGCAAAGTTCATTTACAGCCACCACAAAAGCACACCATTCTATCTAAAGACCTTCCTCAGCACTAAGAGGATGTTCCTCCTCACACAGTCATTTGGAAATGGGGAATTTGCAGACCGAAGAGACAGAGTTGAGTGCTGAGACTAGAGTTCAAAGCCAGCTCACATTAAAGGGCAAAATTAACACTGATAAAAGGGAAGGACTTGCTTAAACTCACGTAATTTGGTGACTGAAATGACACAAAATCCTAACAAAAAGCCAGTCTGGCTTTAGGACCCATCAAATGCAAATACCTTTGTGGAGTCACCAGCATCAATACCCTTAAAACCTATTTGCATGGTAATTCAGATGGACAGTGATGCAGCCTTTCATACTCCATTGTGCTCCTCCCGTTGGTATTCTGTACAACTTTGGACTGAAAATGGGGCCTGAGAAGATGATCTAGTTTGGTGCAAAGACTGGAACGAGGAACAATTTGCTTTCTTGCATGCAATATGCATTTAGAAGAGTGCCCAGCAGCTCTGCAGATTTTAGGGCTTTATAATGCTGTGACAGTGTCAGGGTCCATGCTTTTTGCTTTTTGCCTTCTTCAGGCTGTGGTGGCAGAGACTGGTCTGGGGAGAGCAGTGCCAGAACGGCCATGTATCTGTACACCTTCCCCAGAAGTCACCACAGCGTAACCTCCAGCGAGGGCGCAAGAAAAACCTTCTGGCTGAAGCAAAGGTCTGAACATGAGACCAGACGGGGAGCCAGCCCAACGTGCGATTAATGCATACTGACGGGCTGTCCACCATATTTCGTAATGAGCCAACAAACATGCCACAAGGCCATAACCTGCTTACGCGGCTGTGCTTCAGAAGGGTTAGTGTTCAATTTTCCATGATAGCCACACGTGCATTGCCTTAATCCATTCAGCCTTCCTGATAATGACCCTAAACAGGTAGCTACTTTCCCCCACCCTTTCTACTTTATCCCCCTAATAAAATATATGAACACAAAGCATAGAGAGGAGAAGCCAAAAAATTGCCATTTTATGGTCCTGTACTGTCATGCCAAACCAGCTATTTGTGCAACCAACTCCTTCTGTGTGCAGGGAAAAACAGTTGGCTTGTGCTCGGGTCTGTATTTGGAGGAAGCGCTGGGTGTGACATTTAAATTTATCTCCCTCCCTCCCGAAAGGGTTCTGCTAGAAGCAGACGCACACCACACAATGCAAAAGGCTGAGAGCAGTTGCAGGGCAGCGGAATGCCTCAGGGCTCAGGGCAAGCAAAAACCAGCAACAGAGGTCATACAAGGACTTGGTCGTGGTGCCATGGAGCCGTGGTTATCAGGGAAGGTCTGTCCTTCGGAGGGGAGGCGTTAATCCTGGGAGATACAGTGTCAGCAAGCCTCATTCTGTCTTAGACCGAACATGTTGGCAGCATGATGGAGACCCGTGGGGCCTGCAGTCCTCCCTGGCTGACCCGTGTAAACTGACAGCTGGTTGCTCTAGCAGGTACACTGAAATGCTCCGAGCTCCTGAGCAAGGGCTGTGGGAAAGGCTGAGTGTGTGCAGCCCAGCTGGAAGGCACAGAGGCTGACCCAGGAGGATAAAATGCAATCAAGATGCTGCATGGTACCAATGCTGACCTGAAAAGTCCCTCTTTAGAAGAGTCAAGATTTAAAGCGACTTGGTCATGTCCTGTAGGATTTGGTTTGACTATGGTCTTTCTGACTACATTCCCCACTAAAAAAGAAGACTTCTTAAGGGAATGTTTTTACCCTTCTGTCCTTCCTCTCTACAGGGTGTTGTTAGAGCTCTTCCCCCACCTCCAGACAACTCGCTAACCTCAACCTGAGCTAGCACTGGAGTCGAAAGCAGACACACGAAGGTAGAAGTGACTAATTGGAGACCTGATTTGTTGTGCTTCTTTATGAACATTTTGGAAATATGCCCCCTCAGCATTACCAGGTGGAGAGAAAGGGAGAGGAATTCACTTGAGGAACACTCTTCCTAGAGGAGCCGGCAAGTTAACCAGCACTTCTGCACGAGGAGGCAGGGATGCTCAGTAAGCAGCACCACTCTGTCCTCTTCCTGTGGCCTGGAGCCAGGGTGCCAGTGCGCAGTTTTAGAGAGGGGGGGCAAACACAGCTTTCACAGTTAGTGAATAATAAAGCCCAGGAATCTTGTGTGCCTGCTCTTTTGCTCATGCTGTGGATGGTATCGTGCTTTTCACTACACAGAATTAAACACAGAATATTAAATAAATCTCCTCCTAATCATCAAGAGGACTTCTTAAAGACTCAGCTCCCTTTACGAACATTTCAGAGGGGGGATCTGTCTGTCAGGGCAGAGCTCAGGCTCTGCCTTGTGACTCAGGAATTCTGATGGGAAGCTCGAAATTGTCCTCCCTTTTTCCCTTCCCCAGGGTATAAAGCAAGTGATGACCCAAGGCAGGCCATCCTTCCTCCTGGCAGGGCAGCTAAACACACAGTCGTGCCTATGGCAAAAGATTTCAACACTGAGAAAAACACCAGCCCATCCCTGCCTTAGCCCTGCATATGCTGCAGCCAGCAGTGCATGACTGGCCAGGGAGAGGACATGTTTCCTAATTCCAGAAATTATTTTGCATTCAAAACAATGTGCTGGTGAACTGGCAATTCAGTCCAGCAACCTAAGGTAACGCCAGGTTTCCTGACTATTCCAGCACCAAATAAACACAATTGCTCCTGCCGTGGGACAGCTCTAACACAGACCAAGCCTGGTTCACAAGTGGGCAGATATGGGATAAACAGTAGTTTCCTCTCCTGGTTTTTTTTCAGCCAAAGCTGTTCATAATCCTGCTGTTGCTGAAAACTCCCCTAAAGTCTGTCACCACTACAAACATTCCTTCAGGGTTAACAAATCCCTCCCAGAGGCACCAAGAGACGCGGTGTCTAGAGAACATCAACAGTTGAGCGCTGTAAAAATGTGCTTTCTTCAACTAACTTTTCCAGCACTGACCTTCAGACTTTACAGCTCTAGTCCTGCCTTGTGCAGGTCTCATTTTTTCTTAGTTGAACAAAGTTTAGGATTTTTGGAAGCAGATGAGTCTCACAGGAGTTAAGTATAGGCTGAAGTCAGTATACGTGACTGGACTGAACTCAGGAGTATGGCAATCTTGGGAAAGGACTGAACCCCTGAAGGGCACGGATGGATTGCAGATTGAATCTGATGTATTTGGTGATAATTTAATGTGGAGCTAAGGGTAGATTGCATTGGATATGTGACAAGACAGCTCCAGCTAGTATTGAGTCACAGTGAAATGCCACCTATTTGTCCCCTTCGCAAGTGAATGAATTGTGTCATGCTAGTCCTGGCTAGCCTTGCCATAAGAAAGGATGCCCTGCCATGCTCCTATTCCTGTGCCCCAGTTACAGAATCATTTTGGTTATGCAAATGAAACAGGCTTAGTGAATTAATTAAGAACTGACCTCCTCTTGCTGGTAAGAACCCCTGACACCTCAGACTCACCCTTGATCATGTAGATTGGTTTCGGTGGGCAGGATTACCTGCAGCCCCACCTGACGCTTCCCATTTTGGAACAGACACCTTACAAAATATCCCCAGTCCCTACACAAATCAAGGAGGTATCTCTGGAGCACTCTGCATTTGCTCTCCAGACCAGTCAGTTCCGCCAGGGACTGCCTGGCACTTTGAGCAACTTCTCTTTTGTTTAACCATAGTTTACAATAACTTATCAACCAATCATAAAATGAATTTTTTGGTTTCTCCTGGCTCCATGAACACAAAGAGGTGCACGTCCTACCATAGGAGGAAGCAATGGCTGTTAAGTTTTACAGTTATAGTGGAAAGCACTGATCACAGCCTGCCAGCCTCACTACTGGATGTGACAGGCGGTGGAGGAGGTGGCTTGGCAACACATGCAGGTAGGGTTGACCGATTTAGGGGGGATTAGGTCGAGGTCCTCATCATCTGGGATCTCATCTAATCGGTAGCCATCCTTTAGCAGCTGGATGTTCAAGTCTTGGTTGATCTGCTACAGACAAAGAGACAAAGTCAAACACTTGAGACTTCTTACTTCTGACGGTTAGAAGATGAAGGAGTTCCCTTATTCTGCAATATATTTCCCCATCCTCAGCAGCTGCCCCAGCAATAAAAGAGTCCCAGTTTTTGACCACAGGTGAGGGCTGGCTTCTGTTCTAGCTTCTCCTAGAGCAGGAATATCTAGAGTGAGATACTCCAGAGTAGCAAGTCGATACACTATTTTATTCCGGAATAATCTTTCCATGAAGACAAGCCCTCATTTAAAGTAATGTAATAATAATGTTAATAAACAACTGGCAGCTGTGCAGTCCCTCCTCTCAGTCTGGGGCACACTAGCAGTTGAAAGGTGGTAAAGCCTTTTGGCTCTTTGTAATCTCAGATTCAAGTGCTGTCTAACCAGATCTGGGTGAACAACTCTTTACCAGGGCCCAGATGTGGCCCAGATCATTTGATCTGGTCTCTGCTCTGGGCCGTTTCTCTGTGTTTCAGATGTATTTTGCCCAAGGAAGGGATACAAGGGGGAAGAGCTCCCAGCAACTTGTGTGCAAAATGGCTGCTTAGCGCCCTGGATGTAAAATCTGCTTCCTGCAGAAGCAGTCACCAGAGGCTGAGCAACTAATTCAGGAGAGAGCTCATAATATATTTAGAAACAATGCAGAGGGATTAACAAGCCCGAGCTTCCTGCCTTTCCGCTTTGAAAGGGCAAGAGTTCGTATCTGCAAGTCCTCCCTGGAATTTCTGTCGGCTCCAAGTAAACATGCGCTGTGTGACACTGAGCGCCCCAAGAACTGGAAATCACAGCGCACCCTCAGATCCCCTGTTTGCATCCTTGGCAAGCACATGATTGCTGAGCTGGTGCGACAGACAAATTGATGCTTTTGCACCACATGGGCCAACAGTGCAGGACTAAGCAGAACTGGGAAAAGCTTGAGTGAAGCCAAAGGTAGCTGTGAAAACAGCCGACGGGCAGATCTCTGTGGCACAGCAGTGCGGAGATGGAGCCAACTGGATCATCAGGGAAGAAAGAAACATGACACAGTTTCTGCCATGGCCCCTTCTAGAGTCACAGAGTCTACACCACTGGAAATTAGTTGTGTGGCCATTTCTGGCAGTGCAATGCCACTCTAATTCATTTCTGGCTGTTCTACTATTGGCATTCATGGCAAGGATGGCAGGAGAGAGTATAACTCACCTCAGCTGATGAGTATCCCGAGGAGGAATATCTGGACATGTCAAAGTCATCATCACTGCAGGGAAGGACAAGACACAGCAAAGAAGGAAACAGTTAGGGAGACCTGTATTCCCTGGTTAGCCCTATCTTTCTCGTGCCATGACGCTGTCCGTGAGGCACAGAGAAGTTACATCAAGGGAGCCTGAAGAGCAGTTTTCATCTGTGACCCTCAGATCTCTCCATCACATTGCTCTCTATTCACATCTCTTCCTACTTGTTTACACACACATACCAGTTACAGCACATGCCAAAGGGCACAGCAAGGAAGAGTGAGAGCAGCCTGCAATAGTGGTTTCAGCAGGAATTAGCTTCAGTGCTACACTCTGGCATGAAACCTCACTTGCACCATAATGTATATCGCCTTACTAACACTTTGCATACCTGTCTGTATCCAGGGCTACCAGCGGCTTTTCATCTGGACTCTGGTCTAATGACGAATAGCCCTTATTGGGAACGACGAGCCTGAAATAATTAAATGTTGTATGTTAACCACACAGTGAAGCTCAGTACCACACACAGTCTAGGGGAAAGCTATACAATAGTTAGGCTTTCCCAATTTCACTTCCTTTCAAGCCCTCCTTTATTGGTGAAGGTGTTTCAGTGGGCGCAATTCAGAGGAATTGAGCTGCGTTTCTGGGTAGTTTAGAGCAGTTTCGTAGGTATGAACGCTGGACATACCTTGGGAACACGCTCCTTCCTGGAAGAAAAAATCGTTGGGACACTCTGTGCTTCATTCTAGTGAACCTATTGGACTGGCACTGCTGGTCGTATCAGATTGCTCATTTTTGTGTTGCTTTTTTTTTTCCTAGCAATGAGTACACGGCACTAGCATGAGTCCCTACCCATCACCCGCCAACACAACACTTCTGAGATCTCAGTCCTAAATTTAGCAATATGAGAAATATGAACTGGTGGGTATGGCGTAAGAGCCCAGTCAGACTAGCACTTTTAAAATCCCATTATTTTATAATGACTTTCACTTCATCAGAAGCGTTACAAAGGCTGACGATGACTTTGCACCTTTAACTGTGTGAGGGAGCTTGTGAAGTGGAATACAGGCTTCAGAGCTTCTAGGATAAGGAAAATACACTAATACTATGGTATCTAGTCCACAACACAGTTCTTGTAACCACAAAACTGCACAAAGACTTTAGTTCATATTTAAATATGATCAACCAAACTGAGTGAGCGGGAACCGTAGGAGCGATGAAAATCTCCTCATTCTGTGGGTTAACTCAGGTTTTCTCCCAAATGAAGAACTGGTCTTTAACAACAAACAATGACGCACAATGATGCTTTACTAATTGTTTGGAAAATGTAAATCTAACGATGATAATCCACCTCAGGCATGCTCTAACTGCTCTCCAAGTACCTGAAATGTTTTTCTGCTTCTTCTCAGAAAATTTCAGGAAGCCATTACAATTTTAGTAATACAAAGGCCTGCCAGGCACTGAAGATGGGCAGGCTCAGGGAGAGTGAAACATATCAAATGTTATCACAAAGTAGATATATAGGTTTATGACTAGTTGCATTTTCTTAGGGTGTTTACTGAAATGCAAGATTAAAGAAATTAATTTTAAAACTGACACAGAACTTCCAACCTGCTGCACCAGGGGACTGAAGAAAACAGGATCCACTTGCAAAATTCAATACCCCTTCTTACAGCGCTGGGATGGTTGTTATACTCCTGCAGCATGTAGGAAGGAAGTCAAGAAGCAAAGAGGTCTGGAAGTGAAGCTGTGATCTGGCAGCAGCAGCTTGCCCACATAGATATCAGAAGTACTGACTTCCATTCTTGCTCTCCAGTTTTCAAGTCACTGCTCCATATATACTCATCAAACAAAATACTATCAGAGGATCTAGGAGAAGAACCCTTTGTGGTGCTATTTACTTGATTAAAAAAAAAAAACCAAAAACCACTGCATCTTTTTCTTGACAAATGCCTTTTTTCTTCATAACACAGAATTTCAATTTTTCTGCAACAGACAAAAACTGTGATAATGTCTCTGCCCCTCATCTAAGTCTTTCCCCTGGATACCAATTGTCTGTATTTTCACTTCCCACTGTCCTTGGAACAAAGACAGGTAGCAGCTGTACCTGCTTTCACCCGCAGCTGTCCCAGTATTAGCTTCGTCTTGGTGTTTTTGCTCACTTAACATGAAGCATGTTATGACACAAATCTGCGTTTACGTTGTCCTCAGAGTGGATCTGTCTGTGCCCACGTGGTGCAGATGGTGTTGTGGGCTCTGCCTGTGCTTGTAGCAAGTGTGCCAGCATCACACCAACCTTGTTCACATTTTATGTGCTCTCAGGGAGACTGAGCGTGTTATGGATCCAGATCCTTTCACCTCTAAGGCTGGCTGTGCCCTTGCCCCACGAGAAGACTGAATGGTGATGGCAACCTGGTACTAGAGGCTAGATGTCAGAAATTCATGCAGATAATACAGAAGAACAGAAGCCCTGGGGAAGGAGGAGGAGGTGGAGTAGAGGCTAGGAGAGGCAATGTGGTTTGCCTGAACAAAGGAAAAGATATTTGATGAGAACAGCACAACGGTTAAAAAGGATGAAATGGCTTTAGTTTATTCTCCTCCAGCAGAGACCAGAGGAAGCCAACAGTTCAGACTTAAACCATAACCCGAACTTTTTGCAGTGTATCCCACTGGAGTATCTCCCATTATAGTGCAACGGTTCTACTGTGAAAAGAAGCTGCTTGAACAAGCTTCTGGCATTTCTGCCTTCCTGGGATTGCCCTGTCAGTGGCAAGAGAGACTGAACCACTCCGAGGTATTACTGGGGCTGTGCTCATGGTGCAGCTCAGTTCCCAGAAAGCCACAGGAGCTGGGGGATGAAGAGACCTGCACTGGTGAGACCCTGTGCCAGACATCTCCCAGCTACATGGGAACTACGGAGCTTGGCTACATCTGCTACTGAAGCAATGGCTGCAAACCTCTCTTTTGCACATCCCAAGGAATGCTTCTACAGGCTGTGTGAAAAGTAACTTAGAAAAGCAGGCTATGCTTGGCTGTGGAGGGGTCCTCTGAACAGTGCTCAGATGTCCACAAATGGAATAAAACTGAGCCGGCTGTTCAAAAGCTTTTGTCAATAGGTGTCACTGCTCTGCTCTTCCCCACTCAAATCACTCTTCTTCCCAATCAGCAGTTCGGACACAACAACCTCTCCAAGCACAAGTCACTAATTTTACAGGTAGGCATCTGTATTTATCCCATCTTCTCTCCCTTACCATCTTCCTCTGCTAATTTCAGTTTTTCTGAATCTCTCAAGCAGCAAATCTGCTACCACTCCTCTTGGGAAGCTAGCATTCAGCCTACTGCCAAAAAACCCAAGTCTTTCTAGCTTGTATTTGGAAGACAAGGAGGAGCAGTGGGCATGAAAACCCAGCTGAGAGCATTTACTGAATTTCTTGCTGCCATGAAGGCCCTGGCTCCCTTCTACGGTCTCAGCAACCAAACACAGAGCAGGGAGCAATGCAGTGTATTCCACCAGCATTGCAGGGGCCTACAAATGAAAACTGACAAAGTCCTGGCATGATTTATGACTACTGTTTTGGGTTTTGGGAATTAATGTGAACAAGGAACCTCATCTGGTCCATGTGTTGCATGGGGTCTGACCTGCAGCTCCTGTTCTACTTAATATATGGTAATCCATGCAACTTTTCCATTCATCAGTAAACACCCAGCATTCATGCAGATTTTTCTGTCATTTTAAGTGAGGTCCTGCACTAAAAACTGCCACCTTTCTGGCAGCACGCAAAGTATGCAATACCTCGGGTTCAGGGGGGTTCCTGCCTCCCGAATGCAGGTAAGTAATACACTGGTGTACTGAAGCTTGCGTGGAAAAAAAAGAAATACTCTAAAAGAAAGTATTCAGCTAGGAACATCTTTTTATAGCAGTTTGTAGCAGTGCCTGGTACTGTCATACAGAGATGTGCCAAAGCAGCTCCAGCAAAGTATGACCGCGCTGTCCAAAGTGCAGAGGAGGTATATAGCAAAGAACACAGAGATGGATTATTTACAAGCCTTCACTAAGGCAACCAGTATGGGGAAGTGGTCATTATCAAAAAGGAGCAGGGGAACTACTGTGATAAAAGCAGCCAGGGCAGAACTAAGCTCTAAACCAGTCTGCATTACATGAAGCAGCATCGTACCTCTCCCACTGGGAGGATTATATGTTACATGAAGCTACCCCGAACACACCAGACAGCTGTATCAAACCCCTGATTTCGACCAGGCTGGGCTGCCTCTGCCCCATGCAGACTGCACTGTCACTGGTCCTGGGCTCAGCTGTCCCTGCATCACAGCACGGCTCATCTGGGCGTGCCAGCTCCAGGAAGGAACATCACTGCTCTTGCAGCGTGTTTGGCAGTAGGCGAATGGCAATGAACATTGTCCTTACCCATCCTACGGCCATTAGGGATTGCAGCTTAGAGCACAGCTGAGTGAGTGCTTTTCCAGTCCTTACCTTGTTCGTGCCATCACATTGTTCTTCTTGGGCTGCTGATTAACTGGGCTTCCCATGTTGCCGTTCTTCAGGGAGCCCTTCCGAGCCAGCTCCCTCTGCTTCTCTGCATATGGGATACAAAGGGGAAAAGCAAAATTAGGGCAACAGCCTAGCTGGCCACCATACAGCTACAGAAACCCAGATTTGATAGCAGCAAAAGGCATAGCAGAATTAATAGCAAAGGACATGAGCTCTCTGTTTCCCAAAGAGGGGCACTGCAAAGGCTGGATGAGCTGTGTCCCATTGCCTCCAAGGTCACCAGAGGCTAAAACTAATGCCCCTTGACTCACAGCAGCTTGTTGACAATGCCACACTAAGGTGGTCGACAACCTTCTGGATGAGACCCAGCTGAGGCAGAGAAAGGGCAGAGACCTTGTCTCTATCTGAACCTGGCTGCTGCACGGACCCTAAGACTGTGCTTTGTGCCGGGCAAGGGAATTTACCCTTCTACCTTTTCCTCTCCCCCTCTGAGGCTGCTGCCGAGGGGCCCACTGGGGATCAAAAAGCATCTCCATTAAAGCAGCATCATCATTTAGTGTTAGTGCAGCTTAGCTTGATACCAGGCCTGAGTTATTACTGTTCCCCTAGACAGCAGCTCACCACACTAACACACCCTACAGCAGAAAGTGTTTCTGCCTTCCCTGCTTCTCCTCCTGGCAGTCGGTGATGAACACATTAATTCTTGGGAGCTTGCTTTCTTTATTTAAAAAGTGAAACATTTTGCAGCTGTATTTTTAAACAGCAAATTGTTTGCTTAAATTTTCAGTGCGTTCTACTCGCTGCTGAAATGTACCTTAGAACACCGACAGTATGTCAAGCTTTCTTTATGTATTCAGTGCAAGAGGGGATTTACACTAGCTTCTCCTTTAAGAGAGACTATTTCTCTTAATAACTTCTCACCACTGGATCACAACTAGAAATCAGGTCCTAAAGCTCAGCCTTCTGCAGGTATGCAATGTCTGTGCTGTATTAATACAGCTCTACCTCCAGCAGGGATAGGAGGCTATCGATGATGGGTTTTCATGTAACTGATACTCAGTTTCCTGATTCAAAGTCCTTGTTTGTTTCTTTAAGGAAATCAGTTGGGTTGAGTTAGCCATTAGCCGCAAAAGTTGAGCTGACTGCCCCAACCTCAACCCACAACACCAGGCACGGCTTACAGGGAAAAGTTCACTGTGGGGCCAGTAAGGGAGGAAACGGACCAGATAAAAACGTTCTCCAGAATGTGAGAAAATGTTGGGAAGTATTTTGATGGCATGCCTGAGTAATAGGAGTTTACCAGACTGCTTGCTGAGGAACCTGAATAGCGAATTTGTTTTGCTTCTGCTTCCCCTGTGGTGTGTGAAATGTGCCGATATACTTTTTTCTCTTGCAGATTTCATTCCCCTTGGAGAGAAAAGCATCTTTTCCCACTTGTCGTGGAAAAGCAGCATACTGACTCAGGCTGTGCAAGTGCAAAGTGGGCCAACTCTGTCCCTTCCACACAGGTGTGAGCAGTCCTGTGTTAGCACACATGTCCAAGGCTGCCTTTCTTCAGAGACAAGTAAGCAGCAGAGATGCCTAGAGATCATGATGATGAGCGCGGATGAGGAACCTGCAGAGAGGAGTATATACTGCTACAAACCATGCCCAGCCCTGCTCCTGCTGACAAGAAACGCTCATTGAAATTGGCAGGAAAAGGATCAGGTAAGTAACTCTCTCTGGCATGAGCAACAAAAAGACTGATACAGCATCCAAGTCAAAACCTTCAGTCAGAGTAATTTCTCAGGACTGGAACTTGCAAATGCATTAGTTAGCTCTGTCTCCAGAATAAAAGGCTGGTATTTTGCAGGCCATGTGAATTTTGCTATTCAGACACCGAAGGATAAAGTGGGGTTTTATGAAGGCAAATGTTTACAAGCTTAAACATGACCAAACTTCCACCCATCTATACCAGAAGCTCCAGCACTGACCACTAATACACAGCGCTGAGACAAGCTGCCAATGCTGTAAGAGGCTGTATAATTCACAAAAGGCACCTGACTCAGAAAGAAGGTCAGAGGTTTCATTTTCTGTCAAGGTAGTTAAGGCCTGCCTGAGCCTTTTAAATGGACCGGCACTCTCTGCTTTCTTTCGATTGCTCTGTACAAGCACCAACGCTCTTCTCCAACTCTGGTAACTCGTTCGGCTGATGAATCTGGACTTACACTGTCTTCTTCCTCCAGCAGGTCTCTCTGTGACTATTTCTGTGCTATTACTGAGTCCTAGTGCAACGTATGGGTCTGAATGACACAAGATCTCCTATTTCACCCCTTCTTTCACTTCTTTAGTGGCTTGGAGTGAACGATCCCAACTCAATGTAAGTGCAGCAGGAACATCCATGCCTGTGACCCCAGCCATATTTCTTAAGCGTGAACCAACAGTTCATCTCCCTCTTGGATACTATGAATCCTGAGTCCCTGGTGGCCAAAATGCAATGGCTTCCTGGGGGAACAGGAGGTCTACTCAGCCTTGGTGTGTTAGGACAAGCTTCTGGAAGGTGGTGGAGATGTGCATGAGTCACATCAGGCTTTGAGGCAAGGAAACTTAGTATTTGAGCCTTACTAGTACTACGAACTACTGCTAATTCCACCATCACCCTAGCGAGCTTTTGGAACTTTGCAATCTCTTGAAGCAATTCTGGGCTATAAATTAAAGCCTCGCACACCAACCATCAGGTCCATCAGAATGGGGTAAGGAGGTTTGCAATGCCCGTTTTCTGCATGATGCTTCCTCCTGGTGTAGCAGGTGGAGTTTGTGAACCCTACTTCTAGGTAGTGAGCTCTTTCGCTGCCTTCCAGCTCACCTGCTTTTCACCCTCAGATGTTTGTCTGACAGCCAGGTTCCCGAGCTCTAAGTACTGGAGCTCTTTTTAGAAATGTGACTGATTTAGGCACTTCTGAAGATGTTACTTTCAGGGTCCAACATTTTAACAAATCCCTGTAATTTCACAAATTAAAGTAGTTCTCACAGCAGCCATGATCAGACACATAACCAGCACAGTAAAGACAAGGTGAGAGGAGGAACCACAGCCTAGCCCTGATAAGTATTTTTCTTTAAAGTCTGCCTGATGCTATACCTACATGAGCATGAATCCTAAAAACACAAGCCTCCACCAACCCAGCTGGGCTAACCTTTGTGTGAAACCTGGAAACTATGCATCTGGACAATTCTCAGCGAATGAAAAGCTAAGATGCTCTTTTCTTATTTCTTCTCTGGCATGGTAGTCAAGTATTGCCCACTGGACTTAGATGAGACCTGTGTTCTCACGTCTCCCCCAGCATCAAGGCTGCTGCGTAGCTTGAGACATTAAGGGCACAGTCCCACCAGAAGCGATAGGCATAGCCTGTCCCCAGCACGTGGTGGTTTCTGGTGTTGGCTATGCAAAGGGTTTCCATGTCCATAACTGTCTGCGCTGCCTGCAGCATTCCAGTACATTCAGTGAACTTCCAGGAAGGCAATGCAGCTTCATGGAAAATCAATGCTGACCCTACAAAACTGCTTAACTCTGGGCAACTCTTGGGCACCAGAAGAATGAGGAACGGTTAACAGGCACTCTGGCCACATACAGAGAAAGTGGGACATAAAAGAACAAGTTAAAAAAACAGAAGACTGATTTCCAGCCACTAGTTATTTTGCGTCTGGTGAGTTTGCTGTTGGATGATCAATGAAAAGCTAATACAGCAGAAATACGAGGTGAAGGACAGAGACTTAGAGATGGGGAAGCCAGAATGAAACAAGGCTGCTCTCCAGCTGCTTCAGAGAAATCACCAACTACCGGCAGCAAAAGAGCTATATAACAGCAGAGCTCCAATGATGCTCTTTACATGGCATTTGCAAGTATTTGAAATGAGTTGTTTAGCTTTCATTTTACTTGGCTGTTCTACTTTTTACCGCTGTACCTAGTGAAATACTCACACCCATGAAATGGTTACGGGTGAGTGAGTACACTGGGAGTACAGGTATGACGGCTTGCAGAGTCAACAGGCAATCACTAGCAATACCAGCAGGGCTGGTACAGCTGGAGGAGAGACAGCTTTAACCGAACACAGATTCCTGCTGGCTTTTAAATAATTTTCCAGACAGACTCTTCCCTGAAGAAGCAGGATAGAGCAGAGGAGATTGGGAGGGCGTGAAGCAGCCTGCATGTGCCTTTAACATAAGAAGTATGCTCAACCAGGAGTCTGAAGATCCTGTCTGACATTAGCAGGGTTGCTGTGTTGGGTAATATATTGGGTTTGTGTGGCAAGGTTTTGGTAGCAGGGGGGCCAAAAGGGTGGCTTCTGTGAGAAGCTGCCAGAAGCTTCCCCTATGTCCAACAGAGCCAATGCCAGCCAGCTCCATGATGGACCTGCCACCAGTCAAGGTCGAGCCCAACAGTGATGGTGGTAGCACCTCTGGCATAACACAGTTAAGAAAGAGAAAAAAAACTGTGTAAGGGCATTTGCAGCCAGAGACAGGAGTGAGAAATCTGCAGACACCAAGGTCAGTGAAGGAGGAGGGGGAAGGAAGTGCTCCAGGTGCTGGAGCAGAGATTCCCCTGCAGTCCCTGGAGAAGACCATGATGAGGCAGCCTGTGTCCCTGCAGACCAAGGAGGTCCACGCTGCAGCAGGTGGATGCCCCAAGGAAGCTGCGACCCCATGGGGAGCCTGTGCTGGAGCAGGCTCCTGGCAGGACCTGTGGCCCCATGGAGAGAGGAGCCCACACGGGAGCAGGGTTGCTGGCAGGGCTTGTGACCCCGTGGGGGACGCGTGCTGGAGCAGCCTGTTCCTGGAGGACTGCACCCCATGGGAGGGACCCACATTGGAGAAGTTTGTGGAGAACTGCAAGCCTGTGGGAAGGAGCCACGTTGGAGAAATTCATAGCGGACTGTCTCCTGTGGGAGGGCCCCCACATTGGAGCAGGGGAAGAGTGTGAGAAGGAAGGAGCGACAGAGACATTGTGTGATGAACTGATCGCAAACCCCATTCCCTGTCCCCCTGCACCGCTTGGGAGGAGGAGATAGAGAAAATTGGGAGTCAAAATGAGCCTGGGAAGAAGGGAGGGGTGGGAAGAAGGTGTTCTAAGATTTAGGTTTTGTTTCTCATTACTCTGCTCTGATTTGATTGGTAATAAATTAAACAAATTTTCCCAAGTCAAGTCTGTTTTCCCCATGACAGTAACTGGTGAGTGATCTCCCTTTCCTTATCTTGACCCATAAGCTTTTGTTGCATTTTCTCTCTCCTGTCTAGCCAAGGAGTGGGAGTGACAGAGTGGCTTGGTGGGCACCTGGCATCCAGCCAGGGTCAACCCAGCACTGGTAATCTACCTGGCTCCATGCTTGAACAGAGCAAGGTAGCATTAGCTTCTGTTTCAGTGGAGAGCTTGGAGAACACAGACAGCTGTGCTGTCAGCCTGAGACGCACTGAGGAATTTGGTTGCACCAGTTCCACTTAAGCTCATCCCGGACATTGTGTCAGAAGAGGAACACATCTGTGCATTCACGTGTGTGTGTGTATGTGAGGAGGAGGTCCAAGATCCTTTTGACGCCATTATACTGTTCTGAACAGCATGCGGCACAGCCCTTTATCTGGACCTGCCAACCACACCATGTCTCACCCCTCCTTTGTTGTCCACCTTGTCACTTCATCTTTACGACACTGTTCCCTTATGACATTAAAATCATTTAAAGAAAGAAGATGAATCTGCTCAGCAAGCAAGCTGCTAGCCTCACACTAGCCTGTTCTGCTTGCTGACCCTATATGAACTCTTCAGCATCTGCTCCAAGTGCTGCTTCAAGGTAAGCTCCACTGGTGACATGATGACAGCCAAAGAAGCCCATGGAGCTTTCAGTATGGCAGTAATAACACCTAAGTGTAAAGCAGCAAAAGAAAAACATGCTGCAGACACAATCCATACCATAATTGGCCCAGCCTGACACCCTGTCTGGAGTGATCTCGTATTATAGCTGCACGCAAAGGTCCTCAACAAGATGGTGCCCCAGCATGCCAAGCACTCAGCAAACCGTCCCTGCCCTGGTGTGCTTTCACCTGCCTGATTTAGGATGCATCCAAGGACAGGCAAATAACTGCATGCTGACAAATGAAGCACACTCCCACAGGGAACCTCTGTCAGAGAAAGTCGTGTCTAAGCTGAGAGGCGCTGGATTCTCCACTTACCACTGGGAACAGCTACAGCCCTAATAAATTATTTCAAGCATTGCTGTATTACTTAGTGCAATTTAAAATGGTTGCCTGTGTAGCTGGCTGGATATGTCTAGCTGCTTTATGATGAGAGATAGTAGTAATGGAACATGTGAAGCCGAATGGACCTAACAGGAATGTGTCTACGTTAAAAATCAGACTTGAATAAATCCTTACAATTACTCATCTTGTTTCAGTGTTTAAATTAAATCATAACCAGTTTTAATAGCTTTTTCTTATTTTTTAAAAGTGAAATGCTGAACAGCTTCTTTGGTACATGTTGCTGTGTAAGGGGGCATTGGTTTTGCCTGCACTCTGCTCCAAACCAGAAATGGCAGAAGTAGCCATATGTTTCACTCTCCTGCAGAGCTGCTTCTTTTGTGGTATCCAGCAAGGCAGACAACCCAGGAATTTGGTGAACATCACCCTGTAGTATGCTGAAGAGCTACTTGGAGGGTCGTGTCCCTCCCCCCGCCCCAATCCACAGTTCTCCTCTGTCCCAAGATAGTGAGTGACTCTGGCTATGGTCAGACAGCAGTGAGTGGAGAGTGGTTTAGGATGCCATCGCCTCTCATTGCCATCATGCTTGACTACGTGCATCTCGCTCAGCTGAGGCAGCCTGATCGGCACAAACGCCATTCAGTGGCAGACGAGGCTGATCTGCTTCCCTTGCACTGCGGGCTGGAAGCAGACACTGACTGCTCCTGTCTCTTTGGTGAGAGCCACTGGCTGAACCTCACTAACTCAATTGCTTGTGAACCTGCCTGACCAGGAGGAGACGGAGCTTCCTGCGATGGGGACAGTGCAGTGTGGGTCCATGGGATTTGCTGCAGCAGGAAGACAAATTCATCTGGTTTGACAGAGTTGTATTTCTCCATCTCCAAGGCCTACGAGATGAGATTTTGGGATGTATTTGCCTCTCTGCCCCCACAGTCAGCCAAACCATTTCAAATGCTGAGGATTGCAGTGGTTCCCTGATGAATTCTACCTTCTCAAGCAAGCTGAGAATTGGAATTACACAGTAAATAAAATTAATCTGTCTGTTCAGATCCCGCTGAAGGATAAACAGAGTCGTGAGCAAACAGAGGGAGAAAGAATGAAGTGCTGACTACAACTTCCACTTCAAGACCAAGTCCTGATTTCAGTTCACTTGCATCATTTAGCCTGGGGACATTAGCATGCATCTAGTTAACACTGAAATCTTCACTACCTTTCACCTCTGACAGAGAGTATTTGTCAGCGAGGACTGTGTCACTTCTTGGAGAGATTTCAGGGTACGTACATCAATAGCGGCTTTGCCTGCAGGCTGTACAGAAAGGGAGGTATAAGCATGCTGTGTGCTGGGGCCACACTGATCCTAGTAAGGGCTGTGCTCCCCAGGGAGATCTGGAGAGTGTGACCATGTGGTGGCATTAGTGCAGCTGATGGCTGTGCCTCCCTGCTTTGGAAAGCAAGGCAAAAAAACCCCGATTTTTACTAAACAAGGGTAGCAGAAACAAAAATGCTCTGTCTGCAGCCAGACCCCTGCTCTGAATATAGAGAATATGGTTTCAAGCTGAGATGCACTGGGTGTCAGCACTGATTATTCAGGACAGGCCATCTGAATCAGGATTGTTTCACCCAGCTTCAGAAAAGACTGTTCAGATGAGCAAGGGTCAGACAGCTAAGTCACCCAACTACTGACTTGGGCAAGACACAGTATTTTTAGCTGAAGTACATTATTTTTGCTGACCCAGCTAAACTTGGGGAAATTAGTGAACTACGTCTAATTGTGAGAACTGGCTAGGCAAGAGCAGGCATATAAATCTGTCTTCCAAGGTCCCTCTTGTACCAGGTTTTAAGCATCCAAGTAGCTGCATTTCCTTATGTTTTGTTGATCTGGCTGCTGCTATGTCCCTTTGGCATGGCTGAGAGCTGTCACAAACACCAATGGGCTTTGAGTAGTTTTAAGCTCCCTTCAGCTCCCAAGAAAGCCTGACCAGACAAAGAACAGCTAATGACCAGTATAAAGACGATGTCTGCATCTCTTTATTCAAGCATGCAGCTCTTCACTTCTCCTGTAGGAGCTACTACAAAAAGCAGTCAGTGCATTGCATTCACAACAACGCAGGGCTCATTCTGGGGTAACGCTCCCCTAAAGCGCTGCCTGCACAAGACACAGAGCGGTTTCTGATGGCCTGGCTGATGTCACTTTTTGCGTTTCCCTTCAGAAAACACACACCAAACCTAAATGCCACATTAATCCTTAGCACAGAGGCGGACAGGTAAAGGAAAGCTCTGGTCCCAATCAAAGTTATCATCTACTTACATCACCAGCATCTCCAAAAGTGGCTTTATGTTCCAGCAACTCCACATACGCTAGCAACACTATCCCAGCCCCAAAGCTCATTTATCTGACCCTCCTGTGATTACAGGAAGGAACGACTTCTCTGTTTATATCCACTATTGGGCTTGGACATGTAGGACAGCAGGGCATCCAGTGCAGTCAGCTGTCTAGCAAAGAAAACCTTATGGCTCTATGCTTTAGGGAAAAAAATTACTATTTTGAACACAGAGCATTTTACCTCTTTGTGGCACAACATAATTGCGAATGATCTTTGTAAAACAGTAAGTTGTGCTTTACTGCCAGGAGAAGCTATTAGAAGCTATTGAACTGGTTTACCTTAAAGCCATGTACAGCATCTGTGGCAGCAGGGGAGCAGACAACTGGGATTCTTGGCTCCCAGTCCTCGGCCTGAGCTGTCTCTGTAGCCATTTTATTTAGACAGGTTGCGGCTATGTAGCAGCAGGCAGCAATTCATCTCTCTTCATCTCTGAACATCCTTCTGTACTGATATCAAAGGCATCTATTGTCGCAGCTCCCAGATCACAAGGGCATTTTGTTGTGATTCAGCCTGTGCTTTTTCACTTAATTTTTAAGGATGGAGACTTTTATTCCTAATGGCTGAAAATACTGCATATACAGATTTAATTTATCACTGTCAAAACTGGAATGTATGAACACCATCAGTTTTATTTAAATGTATTTTTTTTTATTTTTCACATTTACTTTCAGAAAGGGATTTATTTGGTATTTTCATGTACATTTCAAAGAATATTTTTCCTGCCAGCCAGAGAACAAAGTTAGATATCTGGTGAAGTGTTTGTACCCTGACAAGCCCAGCTAAACAGTTTCAGTTTATAAATGGAACTCTGCAAAACATAATCCATAAAACTGAGCTACTCTCTCCCTTAACATATTTTAAAGGGACAGAGAGAATTACGTTATTTCACCTGGAAAGAACTTCTGCAAATAAACCCTCATCATTTCTACTCAAATGAGCACATGTTTAAGTCAAAGCCATTTGCTTGACCCTGCTGTATGGTGTAGCAGTCCAAAAAAAAAAAGAAAAAAAGAAAAAAAGAAAAAAAGAGTCTATTAAGTACAATTTAACTCTCTTCATTTAAAGCATCACTGATGCTACAGGCATAATCTAGCAGATAAGCAGAGTTAATAGCAGTGCCCACATCAAATTTGTTATGGGTCCTGATGTTCTCTGAAGAAGCATTAAGGTCACTGATGCACGCACTAAGTGTGATGTGTATTTAGGCGAGTAACAGTACAAACTTGCTTAGATGAGTACTTGCAGCCTTTGGTTACACAGGAGATCATCATACTGTGCATATTCATATAAAAACCACTTGAACAGAGGCTGACTTAAGTAGGCTTGAACTGTATACACACTTAGTCAAATGTTCATGCTTGCAGGAGTCTAAAATACACACTAAATGACTGGTCTATGGCAGAGAATATGTGCTTTATAGCCTCCATAAACTACAGATTTAATTTATTTTTAATACGTTGTAATTGGGAAAGCTTTCACTGGCTGGCAGATAACCACTGCTTGGAATGACTTGTTGATTTCCCATCTAGTAGCCAAAACAAATAAGGACAGAAGTGCTAATAACACAGGCAGCACATGAGCTTGGAAGCGACTTGCACCTCGCTGACTCCAGCATCCTGCTTGGAAAGGACCCTTGGACTTTCGTTGTTCCCAGGACTGGACTGCAGCTGACTGTCCCAGCCATGTTTCTGGATTTGATTTTGCAGCAAAATGTTGTATGTTTGATCCATTCTGTTTTATCATCCGCTGCACTTTGTTTCTACAATCCTATGCATTTCAAACAAAATTCTGTATTTTCTATTTAATAAAATGAAAGCAAATGGAGAAAGGCAGCCAGGCTGGTTAACACGCTGAATGGATGGATACTCCTTACCCCAACCCGCTTTCAGAAATCTTCGCCCTGTGTATGATACTGTTTTCTTCCCGGGAAAAGGGAAAGAATGTTACTAATTTAGCATGTCGCCCTCCCGAGAAGAGCACTCTGCTGCCCAGAAGAGGACTTTCAGGCATTGTTTCACCAGATGAATTGCCTATTTACCATGAATTTCTGTTGGAGAACAGGATAAGTACAGGCCAGGGTGCCTCTATCTGCTATTCAACTGATCAGCCCCCCATGCCTGGGTACTTGGATCAGCAGTGGCTCAGCCAGAGAGCTGTCTTGCACAGCAAACCCACTCCTGTAACAGGGTTACTGACCTGATCTCTCCCTTAGAGAGACTGCCATTGTCTGGAAATTCGACAAACAGCCTTAGAGCTCAAGCAGTTATTTAATAAGTTTATGATTAGTCAATCTGCTGATTAAGCTTTCATTAATTAGATTGGCAGGAATCCTATTTCAAAGGGATAGTGGTCCCTAATTTAATACATTTCCTCTTGGAGCAGGGTGGGGGATCTCTGTGTGAGCCCTTGAGTGCACGCTATGCCCTGACACTTCTCTCTCCTGCTGCAGAAGTACCTGCAAAAGCTGACAGCGTGGCACCTGGAGCTGCTGCCAGATCACCAGGGCATGGTGGCCCTTGGGGACAGGTCGGCATTGCAGCCCAGTTGTTGTACCTGACACAGCTCAAAGACTTGCTCTCCTCTCTTCTGAAGCCTCGCCAGACAGTGCGGAGAGAGGTAGGCAGGGTTTATCTAGGGCAGCCACAGACCTCAATAGTACAGTTTCAGAGAGCCTAGCCTGTCGTTTTGATATCCACTCGGCGCTCATCTGGATTTGGGTGGGTGGCCCACACCAGGGAGGAGCAGGAACACCTTTCCTCTTTCTCTTTGCAAAGAGTTTAGAGAAAGCTCATGGCTTCATCTCTGGCTTTGTCCTTTGCCGCATGCTCTGAAGGATCAGGCTCACTGGGTGCTGCGATCTGTTCCTTGCAGGGTGCCTTGGCAGAGGGGGCAGGATGCTGCCACCTTCCTCCTCCATCTCAGACCCTGCTTCAGAACTGGGAGCAGATAGTAGTCCCAAACAACCATAAATGATTAAACCTTTTCCCATCCTCAGGGGATCCCCTGTCTCCTTTCTCATGCAGGCCTGCTATCTGTCAGTGTTAGCCAGTAAAGGATGGCAGAGGGGATGGTAGGTTGCCCTTGCCAGCTATTTTATGTTCCTTAATGTCCTCCTCCTTTCAGATGCGGGGCTGAGGGTTTCACAGCTGCCTTTTCCTTCCACCTCTCAAATGGACTGGTGGCAAAACACAGCCATGCCTTGAATGGCAGAGGGAAACAGGACTGGCCAGAGAAAACTTCTGTCCCCGCTAAAACCCCTGAGAAAGGGGCTTGAAAGACAAGATGAAAGACAAGGTTGCTGGCTGCAGCTGCTTTGAGTGCTGCAGGAGGGGAAGCAGGGCCGGGGGATGCGAGATGTCACCCCAAACTGCAGAGCCCCACAGCCGGAAATTAGCCATGTGCACTGCTGAGCTGCAGCCTCTGTCAAAGCAGCAGCAATTCCAGTGGCAGGGAGAGCTGAAAGGGACTCAGGCAAAGCCTGACTCATGCTGAAGATAGCAGTAATGCGCACATAAAGATGATGACAGTTCTTGATATAGAACTCTGATGTCAATGACACATGGTTTAGTATTTTGAAGCTGATGTATTTTACAGCTTTGTCACCCTCTGTCAGGACAGCACGTGGGACAACGATGGTCAGCAGTTTGCCAGCCCAAGCTGTCAGGTGCTGGCGTGCCCATGCGGGGCTGCAGCTGCGGCACTGCCATCCCAGTGCCGCTCACTGCCGGGCCACCGGCAGCCCCAGCGGAGAGAGGATGGGTGCTAAAGCACTGCTGGCTTGAGCGAGGTTTAACACTGCTTTTGGGGGGGCTGTAAAAGGGGGTCTAGGCAAAGGGGAGGCAGGTATAACCTAGACGCTGAATGTCAGACCCTACACCTTACTCCACATGTTACTAATCTTGCAAAGACTCATGCTTTTCTGTCTAGCCACAGCTAAAGGCCTGATGAGATCCCACTGATTGGCAAATGAGCCCACCTCCCCCCGACAGCAGGCAGGGGAGGTTTCCGACTCTGCCTCCCAGCTGCCTGCTCTCAACACCACAGCACTAAATGAGATTGCTGGCAACACTGCAGCTGCCGAGTCCCCGCTATCTGACCCACTCTCCTAGATGACCCAGTAAGGCAGAAATTGTGGCAGACCAACATTTTTACCTTGTTCCTCAATGGCCAGCTGTATGTACTGAAGGGAGGAAAAATCCCAGCTTGGATTTGCTTATCAAAAGACCATTAGCTAAGGATTTTCTACGGCATTTCTAACAGAATAGAGAGGAGACAAGCAAAAGCAATACCAGAGTCATCATCATTTCTGTGTCCCTTGTATGCCTGGGTCAGGCTTGTTCTGGGCCACAGTGCACGCATGTTCAGCTTCACTTGGCACATATGCATTTGTGAACTAAAATTGGCAACTGCATACAAACATAAGGCTTATTGTCATATAGCCTGTATGGCTGCCCAACTGGAGTTGGAGGTGAGATGAGAGGAACAGAAGTGTTGTGAGAGTAGAAGAAAAGAGGAGAGAAACAGCCTGAGGGTTGCAGCAAGCAAGGCTTTATTGCAATAGCACTAAGGGACAAGAGACTGTGTATAGAACACATAGTTCCTTGCCCGAGGGAATTAAGACAGAAAACAGACTGTGCATAAGGAGTACAGGCAGCTAAAATGGTAGGTGTTTCAGTGATGTACAGTTCCTCTTGGTTCCAACTTCAGTTCGAATTACCTTTCAATAATTTAGATTTACAACAGCCATTAGCTTGTACGCACAGATACTTAAGCACAGCGAAAGCCGGTTGAATTTAATGATGACAAAGTGGAGTGAAGAGGGTCAGCTTTTCTTCCCTGATGAAAACTTTGCCAGAGTCTGTGCTAATTGCAATCCCTTTTAAATGACTTTCTAAGAAATTACCTGTCTTCCTTTCAGCCAGGTGGTGCTGCTGGGTGGACATGCAGAGGTGAAAGGGAGGGAAGAGGAGACGGCAGCAGGGAGATGCTGGCTGAGTACTGCACATCCGCTGGTGGGGCGGGCAGCAGAGCGTGCAAGGAACAAACCCTACAGACCCCAATCTAGAGCAAAGGACGTGAAGAGCAGGGGGCTGTTAGCTGAAAGGCATGGTGTGATTTCAGAGAGCCTTTGCAGAGACACAAGCTTGCTTTGTTTCCCTTTTTGGTATGCATTTTTGTAAACTGTTCATAACCTCTTCTGAATCAAGAACAAATATTTCCATTGCCAACCAACTGCATGCAGGGCTAGTAGTACCAACTGTCATCTTTTTTGCCTCATTATTTCTCTCCATACAAGCATCCACATCTTTTAGGTCATACTGTATCTCAAATTACCCTGGGGACAGAAAATGAGGGTGATGGGATTATCTGTCCTGAAGACAACTTCAATGTGAAGCAACATCAGAAACTCTCTCTGAACACACGGGCTGGGGTGTCTGCACGAGACAGGGAGTGTGAATGAGGTACTGGCTCCCCTGAGACAAGAAGCTCAAGCAAGGGCACGGAGAATGAAAGAGCCGCGGTGTGTGTGGGGTGTGCACATACACACACACACACGCACACACGTTCAGCGACTCTCTCAAGCCTGGAATCTCTTTCTCACGCAACACGTGCTGCAAAGAGCCTGGCTTGCCAAGACCCAAAACAGAAATAGCTTTTACACTCAGATTTCATGACCAGTCTCTCCACTCCACTGGTGCTGGCAAACTTGGTGCTCAAAAAGGACCAGAAAAAGCTGTCAGCAGAGCGAAAGGGTGGCAGAAAACAATCTCTGCTTTCAACAGGCCTTTGTGGCGGCTAGCAGCTGCACTTGCGAGGTGAATGGAAGGGCAACGCCAAGCTTTGGGGAACAAAACCCCTTTAACTTCTTTCCAGGTCAGCACCAGTGGAGATGTGGAGGAAGCCCAGGGGCTGACAGCCTTGTCCTTTCCGGGGATGGCACTTAAGCCAAAATTTGGGGACATGGGATCTGCGGAGCTGTCTTGAAGAGAGTGTTTCCTTGGCCAGTGTGTGCACTGTGGGAAGGAGAGGAAGAATCACCCAATACACAACCGGGCAAAGCCATCTCAGAGGCAACAATCTGACTGAGGGGATGTGTCCTGACTTGGAGCTCACAGGGACAAAAAATGAGGACAGACAGAAAAACAACTCAAGCTGGCATTGTTCTGTCTCCTGCCTCTGCTCCCCAGGTGCATTAAGTCACATTGGCTCCCAATGACAGAAACAAGGTTTCTTCCTACCAGGTCTCCAGGGCCCAGTACAATAAAAGGAAAAGCAAGCTACATCTCCTATCCTGACCACGCTGTGACAAAGCTGTCAGAGCAGCTCTGATGGCATCACCTCTGCAGCAGTGTCTGGTGGGAAAGGCACAGAGAGCCGTCGCTCTTCCACAACCCTCTGGAGAGGACAGTGTTGGAAACCAGAGGCAGAAAGTCTTTTCTTCTTGTAAATTGCATTATTTTGATGCTTAGAAGCAGTGAATAGGAACAAACCCCAACAAAGTGCCTCTGCTGTTTCTGTGCTGGTGAGGGCATTTTGCAATAGCAAATCCCCGTAACACAGAGAGGTAAATTTGGGAATTAAACCTATCACACTCTGCTCACTGGAAAGGCCTCGGTGGCTGGGACAGCGACTGCATAGTTTTTGTATTTTCCCTGCAGTGTTAAATGCACTCTGCTTACTTTTGTTGGCCTTGTGAAAAATCATACTTAGGATTCACCATTGGCTCCATAATCTGATCGTCTGTAACAGACTTCACAGAGGTCAACCAACATCTACCAATGACAGTGCAAGGTGCTGGGGACCTGGCAAGGCATCACTCTGAGAGTTTGTACTTACCAGGCACATCTGACCGACCTCAAGTGAAACCAGAAGTCTCCAAGTGAAGGAACAAAGCAGCTGGTGCCCATGGGGCACTCTGCCTCTGGAAATCTCTCAGGATTAAGCCCACCACTTGAAGTCATTGGATGACTTCAACACTGTTGGACTGGCACACTGATGCACACGTAGCAAACCCCAGAGGCTTTGAAGAACTGCCCCAAAGAACAGGTTTTACAACGGTGTCTGTTGACAAATCACCTCATGCCACCACCTACCTTTTCCTTCCACCTAACATCACTCTATTTCCTCCACAGAGCACAGCTCGGAGTACTCAGCCTTTCAACAGCCCCGTTTGTTAAACACTGCTAGGGCCCCTCTTAAGCACTAACTACATGATGAGTACCCAGGAAGCCAGAGTAAACTACTTGTTGAGGTGAAGGACTGGATGAAATGTACTCATGGATCTTCAATTTTAGAACCTCAAATATTCTCTGCTTAATTTTTCATAATTCTGTGATTCTGCCTCTGGATTATAAAACTGGTCTACGAGGTCTGACAAGTTGCTTTTTTGTTGTATCCCACCTTTGAAAAGTTTTAGTATTGTTCTGTAACCTTGTTAGATGTAACAATCAGCTTTTCATAAGCATCTCTTAGTTACAAATGCCAAGACCATCAAAGAGAATTTATTTCTTCTGGGCCACAGACAACACATCAGTTTGCTTCAGAACAGCATTTATTTTTTCCCAAAGCAACCTCCACACCTGTAACAGTCTTGAACACCTGCGCACTGCCTCCACTCCTGCCCTAAAATCCTCATGAGAACATCAAAACTGTGTTTTCCAAGTTATTAAAATAGTAGACCTCATTCTCCAAGATGGATTTTAACTTTCTCTGTTTAAAATCCATTTCCTTGCCCTACACAAAAAATGCATGGGAAGCAAACAGGAAATAACATTGGATGGGAAGATTCATTCACTTTTTTTTTCCTTCCGTTCTTTCTCATAATTACTGGCGGCATGCAGCAGGTAGGGATTTGTGTGTGACAGCCAGCTTCTAGGTCATGATCTTTTCTGCAAAGTCCCCTTAAAAAAATCCATATACAGCAGAAAAAAATCCCTCTGCCAATCTAACATATAAGGGCCTTTACCAAAGTCTGGCTGAGACATCACCAATGCAAAGAGCTCAAACTGGTCTACGAAATGAGAGTATTGCACAGCCACCTTAGCAGCTGCTTCATTGTCACCTGTGCTGCACCTCACATGAACATGTGCACAACCACCTTGAATTTTGTTCTGCTTTGTAATATTCCATTGCTACACTCCGTGAGTATCCTTGTTTTGCTAGGACATAGTGGGTACAAGAAATCACCTGCTTGCTGGTATTAAAAGATCACTCAGCACTGAGAACCACAGATAAAATGCAAGTTAGGAAACACATCTGTAAAAGAACAAAACTCCCTGTCTGTGCTCTGAGTCACTAAGAGATACAAACAAAGGAGAAAATCAGTTTTAATATGTTCTTAAGTTAAATCACTGTACAATCAAGGAGATTTGGTAAATTAAAGAGAAAGAACAGAGAGCAATACTTAAAATTTAAAAATAAGAACATTTGTAATGGAGTGAAAATCAAGTAGCAATTGGGTTTCTCTTGTTTACCAGTGGACATACCAGTGCTTATGGAATCGGACTGCTTTGTGCCAGTGCATGCAAGTTACCTAAGCCTACCTCTGCAGATCCTACCATATTTGTGTTGGGAAGCCAAGAGAATAATTAGATAGGACTTAGACAGGCTTTTTCAGCAGTGAGTAGAAAGTATACGGCATCTAGAAAAATAACTGGAGTCCTAACTAGGAACAGGATCACAGGATACTTCAAGGCAGAAAGGACCTCAGGAGCTTCCTAGCCCAACGTCCTGCTCCAGACAGGATCAGCTATGTGGTCAGACTGCACTGTTCAGAGCTCTATTCAGTTAGGTTTTCAAAACCTTCAAGGATGGAGATAACACTACCTCCCTGGGAAAAGCTTTCCAGTTCTTGACTGTCTTCATGGTGAAAAAGGCTTTCCTTAAGGTGATCAAGGTGAGAAAATAGACAGGTTGGGAATTAAGTGCCCATTAGATGCTACAAGCAATCAACTGCCAAGTCCGGCATGTTGATCTCACTCCTCACTAGCATGGAGGAAGTTTCACATGAAGCTTTTCCACTCTTCTTACAAGTCTCCAGATTATCCTGGTCATCTCCCACCTCAGGGTCATCACCAGATACATGCAGACAGCTGGCACTGTATTTTCCCCCTTTACTCGTGCCCTTTTCCCTTTCTCTCTTTGCCCTGCCCTGAAGATGAGGAGATGACAGCGTGGTTCTAGGTCAAATGAATGTCCTGTAGACCCCCTGGAGATGCTTCAATTCACCTAGTTAATGAGACCCAAAGCAGCTACAGCCTTTTCTAACGGGTCATGACACTACCTTCTAGGGAACCGGAAACTCCTGGATACCCATGAATGTTTAACTGCAGATAGAAAGAAGAACATTGGCAACAAAGGAGCTAAGATCACCTCTTTGTATTGCCGATCATCCCCTTTCAATGAAGGACAGCAAAACTCAAAGCACTGTCCAAAGGATCCAAAGCCAAACACAAGGACTGCTGTGTATCAGTCGATCTTCTGCACAATGGCAGAAGTGAGTCGGCCATGTGAGCTGGGAGGAACTAAAAACACAACATCTCCCTGCACAGAAATAACTATGTCAAAGTTTTGCTTTCACATTTTGCTTCACCTCTTGCCCCACAGATCAGAGGTTGCTTAAAGCCACATTTCAGCCTGGTAGTTAAAACCTTCAGGCAGAAAAAGGATTTGAACTTCCATGTTCTGGCTGAAAGTCTGTAGCTAAAGTAGGCATGGCTGTTTCATTACTTCAGTGTCTAAAACAAACAAACAAAAATAGCACTAGGGTTTACTAGGGACTTTAAACCCAAGATACTTGCATTTTCTTTAAAAAATGTATGGAAAACCTGAAAATCTTAATTTTAAAAGTGGCCTCCATTCTGGACTGAAACCACGGCTGACAGCATCACTTTAAATATTAAATATACTAGCCTTATTCCAGACATATTTTTAGCACAGTGTCATTTAATGTGTCAAATACGGTTTCTCAGATGAAGTTATACAAAGTACACTTGCCTCATTTGTACTATTCATCTCTTTTCTCAAGTTCGTAGTCCTATATCCACTATTTAAAATAAATCATAGCAAATCTTTCTTTGTTGAAAATCTGCTCTTCCTTTTGGGCCGGGCAGTGATGGGGGACGGAGATGGGCTGTTTTCTGGCATGGAGCTGCTGGTGTTACTTGGGAGCTCTGTTGCAGCCGAGGGGCTGCCAACAGCCTACAGCTCTGACGCACCTGGTGTGATTTAATTTTCTTCTCATAGCCAGCTCACTGTTTACACATGGCAGAAAGCACTTCTAAGCATGTGAGCTTCAGACTACTGAGCTAGACAGAACTGCATCATTCCTCCAGAAGACATCAACACATGCCGACTTGACTGTACCAATACCACAGCAGTGAGCCAAAAAAAGGGTATATAGGTTGTTTGGAAAAAGTGGGGATTGTTTGGCATGTAGAGCAGAAGGTAAAAAAAGTCTAAGTTGTAGCAAACATCACATGATGGTTTTGAGTTTACAGCAGAATTGCCTTAAAACCCTGCAGAGGTTTTATTTTATTGTGCTACAGTTCCCCATTCACAATGGCTTAGGCTGAATAAATTCAAGCTCTTCTCAAGGTAAGCAGTGAGAGGAAAAACAAAATCAAAAAAAGAAAAAGAAAGAAAAAATTTGGGCAGAGTTCACAGGTGAAAAGGACATGAAGTGGAAGACAGGAGTCAGTGAGAGGCAATGGCTCAGCTGTGCAGTCTTAAAAAGTGAGGCTGGATGATTTCACTGACATGGGAAGTGAGAGGAAGCCTGGGAGAGCAGCAGTTTGCAAAGCAGAGTGGAGAGAACAGCAGGGCTGGAGGCAAACAGATTGCAATGGTTACACAGCAGAAGCTGGAGATGATTCTTTGAGCAAATGAAGACTTGGATCTGTCTGCCAAGAACGTACTTCTCACCCCCCTGTCCCCTTGTAATCGGACTTGGAGAAAGGATGCAATAGTTGCCTATGGGGCATGCTTTTTCTATAGGTTAATTCAGAAAGAGGGTTTGGGGAATGCTCAAATGTTTTAAAGTCTGATGAACAATTCCCCATTGTCCTTCTGGAAGAAGTTTCAAAAAGGGAACTACAGCTATTTGCACAGTACCAGACTGTGACGCCTCACTTCCACGAATGATGCAATAAATGCATACCCTCAGCACAAGCTATTCAGCCATGATTCAGGCAGTAATTAAAGCTTTTTGAATGACAGTATTGTTTAACAAATGGAGAAATAGGATCAGAGGGTCCAATTACTGCTGTGACTTTGGAACTTCTTAAATAAAATCTCATCTTGGTAAATATGTGGCATCTATAAAAACAGCTTTATTTTTCTTCAGTGAGACCTACTTTATAGAGAATGACTGCCAAGTGGAACAAGAAAAGAGCTGTGCCAAATGCTTGCGGTTTGAAAGAGAAGGAGGAGAGGTGCCAGAAGGCCTGCACACAGCAGAGTAGAAAGGCTACAACTGGTACGGGCTGTGGTATTTCCTGGAGAGGCCACTGCCTCAGTACTGCCAGGGGTGAAGCGGTAGTCAGGGAACTGGCAAAGCTCCCTCTTAGTCCCAGCCAGGACCTGCAAGATCCAGAAGCCTCTTTGCACAACTAGTCCCACCATCTCCACTGCAGCTTAATTCCTGTTCCTAAAACTTCTCTGTAAAGCAGTGGTGTTGGTTGGTGTAAAGAATCTGGTGGTATTTCTGACCCCAAGATGAGACGCTGAGAACAGCTGAAGCTGCAGTAGAGTTGCTTCTACCAGTCTGCTAACCTAGGCAACAGACTTTTTTGTGTGTGCCCAGTGTAGGCCCATATTGCTCCACAACCCGCTTCAATCTGTCCTCCCTCCATGAAGAACTGCAGAAGAAACCTCCGTGGTTTCTTTTCTGCTGCCCCAGCTTTTGGGAACTGCTGTTTCCCAGACCTCTGAACCAAAACTGATGGACATGATGAAGTCTGCTGTTAACTGGGTAAAAATTGTGCTTAGTTTCTTGCTGCTGCTTCTATCCTACCTCTTCCCACCATTTCATGTGGTGCTTTTCCCTAACTGCTACACCAAGAGCTTGGTCACACAGGCGATGCTTCAGCTGCATCACTTGCTGGGCCTGGCCCACGAGGCTCCGCCACGCACAGCTGGGAGTAACGCTGTCTGCTATACCTGGAGCCAAGGCTGTCCCCAGGCTCAGGGGAGAGGGGCTCCCTGGATGTTTCGCTGTTCCTGCTCAGCTGAGGTCTGCATCCAAGACCACCATGGTACCCTCACCTGACAAGGACCCTGCTTGACAGGACACACAATACTGACAAAATCCTCATCTATTCTGCTCTCCTGCTGCAGCACACCAAAGTTTGTGTGTTTTTCTGAGCTCTCAGTCTCCAAAGGATCCTTTAAGATCTCAGGGAAGTGACATGAAGTTTTCAGGGTTCTGTGAGCATCCTCTGTGCATAAGGATAGCAGTTAAAAAACAAGAATTGCAGTGAACTTCCTACAGGAGCACAAATCCCTTCCCTCTGAGAAGTGTGTGCTATTTCTACTTAATAGAGTCTGATCTGCTGACGGAGCATTTTAGCCCCAACACTCAATCAGCAGACAGTAACCTTTCCCGGTTAAGAGCTGAGTGTGCAGCACAGAGAAAGCAAAGGGGGAGGCCACATTACTGAACAGTCAGAACTAATTCAATTAACCATCGGCTACAGGTTAAGGCTCATCATTAATAAATCAAACACTTCAAAAAAATGCCTCATCCAATACCATCTGTGGATGCTGTGGTCCCTTCTGGAGGCAGTTTACATTCATTGCACTGGGGTCTACTTGCTTCTCTTCAACGTTACGCAGAAACTCATCTACCTACCACGACATCAGCAGAAATTATGGAAATAGTAACACCTGGGTAATTCAGAAGTGGGGAAATGTTTCCCTGTGGTGGGCCAGAGGATCAGGTGGAACCTACATTTTAGGACACAGGGCTCTGAGAACCCAGAAAACAGTACTATTGCCCTCTTCTGTGTTGATTTTGTTAAAGATGCCAACACCTGAGCAGGCAGCCTTGTCAACTCGGCTGGTGTTAGACTTTTTAATGTCAGGAACAAGGTGCAAATCACCTTCAGGGACATCACTCTCTTTTAAACCAGGTCTCTATGTACTTCACAGAAAGCAGTGATGAGAGTAATAGGTACTGTGTAACGAGACCACAGAACACCACGTCCCTTTCACTGCTGTGGTGCTGCCTGCTGGCGTTAGGCTTTGCTAGACCAGGTAGTTGTTATTCTTATCACTACTTCAATTACCAAATTTTTCCTTCCTTCTATCACAGAATCTCAGTAACTTGCTGAATTAGTTTTGCCTCACAATGCTCTGAGCTGCTTCCCATATTTGAGGTGACAGATTATGGTGGGTCAGGGCAAAGAAGAGAACCTGTAATTTGTAGCTCTGGTCTACTGCTTCAGGAACAAAACCCCCACTTGGACACCACATGCTTTGGCCCATTCTTGTTACAGAGTAAAACAATTTCTGTAGAAGCAGATCTCCAGTATTAGCTCTCTTTCCTAGACTATCAGACCTGTAGGTGGTGTAAACATTTGGAGTGGCTGAAGGATGGCCAGATAACACCCAATAAAAGGATTCAGCTACCTTACAGCCTCCTCCTTCATGACTTTTTATCTGAAGGTGCATTGGCCAAGAGTGGTGTGTGCAACCCAAGATGTGAGTGAGTGTGTGTCTATCCGCTTGCGAGGTGCATGGGTACCCAGTAACTTGTCCCGGTATGATGGTGGAGGGCTGGGAAAGGTGTGTAAAGCCCTGGTGGGGTGGCATAAGAAATCAAGCAAATCGCAGTGACAGAAAGACTAGGCTCATTTGGTGAACCTCGTGCAACATCATGCTCCTAATTCATGTGTTCATGCTTTGCTCCTGAGATTTGCTGACTGCTACCCCCCTTCCCTCTGTCTCACCCATGCACACCCTCCCTCCTGCCCAGAGCTCTCTGCTGAACTTCGGTGAATTGCTCTGTTCCAGTTTCTCTTAATGGCTTTACTGTTTACCTGAGCCTGTGTCAGCCAGAATGTCTCGCGCTCCTCTTCCGTTCTGCCCATCTATGTCTCCTCTAACTAATCTGCAATCATATGCCTGTCACAACTGTTTTTCTGCCCTCATCTTTGCTGCTCTGTCTGCAGACAGCCTTACTGCCCTTAATGTGATGCAGCTGTTGACTCTCCAGCCCCTCCAAAAAGAGCCTGGAGATATCCTACAGGAAGCATGCCACAATAAATCTGCGTACACAATTTCTCTTATAAACGGAAAGAGTAATAACACATGAAATAATGTTTAAATAAATTCCTCCCAAGTCCCAGCAGACCTCGAAGTGGTAGGCTGCACTTCTATCTTCATGAAGAAATTCAATAGCAGTGCTATATTGCCACTGCACTCTGGCTTCCACATTACTCATCCCCCTTGTACAAAGTACAGACTGTGTTCGAGGAAATGGGTCCTCCCAGGAGAGGAAAATGGCTTTGTGCACTTAAGGTAATGATGTCACTTGAGGTCGCCACGCAAACAGTTATGGATATGGAAATCTGCGGTTTTGTCAATAGAGATGGAACCCGGGGACCGAGCTTAAGAGTTACAGCTTTTTTATATAAAATGTTTCCCTAATTTACCTACAGAGCTTTTTCCCAGAACTAACAGCTGCTATACCTAATTAACATTAATCACCTTGTTACAGAAGAGCAACTGGGAATAGTACAGTACTTGAGGTACTGACAAAAGCATACACTAATAGCATTGATTTGTCCAGTCTACTACAACCTCCCCTTATTTTTCTGTTTTCTGTATGATAAGCTTGGAAGTCATAAGTTGTGAAGCAGACTGGGAAGAGATGATGCAGAAAAGCAGCCACAGATGCGGGCAGGTACCCAGCCATTCAGCCTACACAAGATGCTTGCTGCCTGCTCTGTTTGGGACTGCATCTCCCAGCACCAGCTTTTTATCTTGACCTGCGGCCAGAGCAGCCCTGGAAGGGAATCTCTGAGCATGGCATCCTTCTGAACAGCACTGGGATATGCTGCTCCTCTGTGCACTTAGTGGCTCTTTGATGGAGATGCTTTGAAACAAGCTGCGAACCTACACGCAACCCTAGGAGAGAGGGTTAAATAACTACACCAATTGAAAGATCAGTCTCAGGAGCCACATGGGGAGATAAGGGCAGTCTGTCCTTTATTGGGATTACAGACCTTCTGTAAAGTTTCAACCTGAAATGCACCAATTCTGTTATGTTGAACCCAGAGGGCTTTGTAGTTCTCAGCTCACTGACTGATATTTCCAGTGCTACTCCTCCCTCGTTGTAGAGCAATTTGGTATCTGCCATGAATGCACAGCAGCAGGCTGGAAGGCAGGAGATAACACCACAGATGTGTCATTAGCCTCTGTCCCCACATGGATTATCTCCTCTGTTCAGTTCAACCTCCACCAAGATGGGGCCCAGTCATAAATCAGACTCTCAGTTTTATCCAAGTCAAGCACACCAGGGAACAACATGCTATATTTCCTCACAACAGGGTTTTTGCGGCTGTTTTACCCCTACCAGAGTTGCTTGCTATAAGCAAACATCATTCCAGTTACTTGCTTGAGGTTTTTGAGAATCTTGTTTGTTAAAAAGCAAGAATTAATCCAATAGCACAAGTAAAATAATTTAATGCCTGGAAGTGGATGCACCTAATTGGACAGAGAGATGAACTCCTCTGCTGTGACCAAGTAAAATCTTCAGATATGTATACATCCTAAGGCGGAGAGGTGGGACTGATAAAGGAGAAGCAGAAGCAGACAAGAAGCCTCGGTGGTCTCATCTGAGATCTATCCTTGGAGGATGAGCACTATGGTTATTTGTCAGAGCATGACCTCTCCTACCAAGACTTCCTTTGCCTCTCCCCAAGCCATCTGCTTGGCTCAGGTCTCGCTATGTGTTAAAAATTTTATCCTCACACGAGTGGGTTACACTAGGTTTTGCTTTATTCACAACTCAGAGTTGGGCCATCACCTCAGTGAGTGGCTGGTGGATTATATGCTTGAGCTACAGCAGCTTACACCACAGGCGACTTTGCGATACTTGCTGCTCTTACCAGGCTGACTAGTATGAGCCACTGTGCTTTTTGGTACCAAGATAAACACCAGCACGGGATCTAAGCTGGGAGGGGAACAAAACAGTAGCTAGGAAAGCAGGAAAATTATCTGCTACATTTGCAATTCAGGTCATTTTTTTTTTTTTTACAAGAAGCTTTGCAAAGCAAATCTAAAATAAAAACCATAAACACTTTGAAGCCTGCATCAACATGAACATCGAGAGGTTTCCTCTTGGTCATACAGCAGGAGACCTCATCCACATGTAAGTCACTCAGTCTTAAGGTGGGACACAGTTTGCTTAGCTTAGACACTGATTTTTCACATACTTTTAGACACCACTGAGCAACCTTCCAAAACCAGTGCCGCCTTCTCTATCTGGTCCAAGGAGAGGAGGTGCTTACACCTAAGACAACAGGTATCCTGGAGGGATCAAGGCTGCTCTGAGTGTCTCTGTCTGTCTGCCTCTCTTCCACACACTCATCTGCAGACGGGGATGCGGGAGATTTACTACCAAGCTCCTGGTGTGGTGGATGCGCCGATGAAGATGCCACTGCACTATCCCTCATCACCACTGTGGCTGCAGCACTCCAACCAATCACCACGTTGCCCATTCTGTTTTAACACAAACTGTCACGTCGTTGACTGCTGGGCAAGACAGACAGACTGTCTGGATGGGGATTTCAGTGCAGAGAAGGGAAATTAAAAATGCATAACAGAAAAACAGATGGCATAAGCTTCATTAAAATAATATCTCGTCCCAGGAGGCTCCGTTGCCTTCCAGTGGATATGCAACCCCTGAGATTTACATTTGGGGATTATTCCGTTCCTCCCTCTCTCCTTATCACAACTTTCTTCTGTTTTCAAAAGGCTTGTGGTATGTGCTCCATCTGGATATGCCTCCTAATAAGGATGGGCTGGGCACATCTCCTAAGCACTAATGTACACCCAGCCCCCCTCCCCATGCTGTTGGGAGCCTCCTTATCAAGTGAGTTGAAAGAAAGGAAGAAGCGTGGCTGAGCCTTGCAGTTCCTGACAGAAAGACAAAGTGGGAGTCTTAGAAAAGTAAGAAACACATAATTAATATGGATATAATAGCAATAAGGGTTTAAGATGATGAACTACATGAACTGGAAGATGTTACTTCCCCTTGGTGTGAGGTTCTCCTCTTTTTTGATGTGGCCTCAGCAGCAAGCTAAATGTTTTACTGTCCACTTATAAACCAGGTGGAACCTTTAGGAAGTCACTAGAAGTATAAGCCACCTGTGAAGCTTTTCTTGTACCTAACTGACCCCCCAGCAAACACGTGGCCAAACGTATTTATTCAGAGGGGGAGAAACAACAAAGACCATTCACGCAGCGGGATAAATCTTGTGTTCAGTGCGTGCAGCACAGCACACTGCTTCTGTCACACTTCAATCACTGTGGGCTCTAGAAGCAAAAGTTATATTCATGCTGGGTTGGTATTTAATTGAGCTCACTTGAATCAAGTTTCCAGCAAGCACATATGACAGATTTATATATGAGTCTTCACAGAGGGAAAAACAACATTTATCAACCTTCCATCAGAGCATTTGACATTCGAACAATTGATTCCGGTTTAACAGTGAAAAATGCCACTATCCATATAGAAATCCTGCAACAGGATGAAAACCCAAGTTGCTACCATGCCCAACAATAGCTCTCTCAGTTAAGCTATTAAACATTTATATACTGCCTTAACTTTGTCTAGCCTTAAAGAGATTAAAAAAACAATCCAAATCCTGACAAGTTTAATGCAGAAGAGACAAAAAAATCTTGTTGGAGGAACAGGGGCCAGAGCTGGGTGATGTGAGCCACTACACTACATGAAAATTGTAAAGGCTGGGCAGACTTTAAGAATAACAGCAGCAGCAGATGAAGTGGATTAAAGGCATGTTACACTGGCTACAGACAATACTGTTAGTCTCATTTTGCCCCAGGTAACCTAGAGTTAATCTGGGTATGGCTAAGAGTAAAGAGTCAATCCAAATGCCACTAGATACGTGTTCACCCTAATGACAGAGACGTGCTGTTTCCACAGGGCAAGAGAGGTGTTTGAGCAGACTTCTCTCTGGAGACCAGGCAGGAAGATGCTTGTCAGTCTTGCAAGACAATTCCTTTTAAGTAGGTAGGTTTCACTCACTATTACCCTCATAAGCATATTGCGGTCAGCACCGAGTATTTACTGGGTAGGAGCACTAGCTGGAAAGGAGGTCCTGGCAATGGCACACCTCTATCTACTGCAAAAATTGTTCAGACTCTTCCAATACCTCCTTTTGCCTCTTTACTGATGGATAGTAGCATTCAGCAGTGGCTAAATGAAACAAAAATTTCCCTGTGTGGAAACCCAGAAGTCCTGGCAGAAAGACCAATCATTCTATTGTATCTGATCTTCAGAAAAAAGGTGGTAAATTCTGCAGAAGTGCGACTATGGTGTATTTTCATGTATTAGTCCATTTTAATAACTAGTCACCTTGCAATCAACTAACATAATAGGCTTCCTCTTCTTTAGTCACCTCCAGTTGGTAAACTCCAGTTTACAGCAGACTGAGTATCTTCTGTCATATTTTTCTCATTTCTATTATTCCAGTTTTCATGTTTTTTCTCCATGGTATTTCTGAGTCTTTGTTGTACTGATGTCTCCCAAATATGCTATGACTACATTTTCTTTGCTGACTCCTGCTTTTTGAGTCAAAGTCTTCAATGAACGTATAAATGAAATGACTGTTTTGGAGAACTCCATTAGCAATGTCCCTTCTTCTGATACTTTCTCCTTCAACACTGTCTGGTGCGTTTTGAGTTCCCGGGTTTCTCAATCTACTGGCTTTGTGTAAGCACTTAGTTTATAAAACTGAGGTTTGTTACAGATCTACCTCAAATTACCTTTTCATTTAATTCGTGTGAATTGAATTTGTCATCCCTGAATCCAATTCTACTTCCTACTATCAGATCTCCTACAATGTCCTCATGACTTACCAAAGCCAAGTCTAAAACAGTGTCATATCCTGTCACATTAGCAAATCTCAGGAGGATATTTTTATTGCCTAGAAATGCAAGAATATCTCAGACTTACCAGTAATAGTATCAACTACTCTACAACTTGATTCCTGACGTTAAATTATCCAAAACAACTATTGCAGTAGTAATTATTTCTCTAACAACATTACAGAACGCTCTTGGCAGTGAAAAAGGATCCTGGTGGCACATAGCATGCTGGCAGTGATAATATTTTACCAAACTGTGAGTTGTGCTGTCATTAACACATACTGCTGCTCCCTGCCTTCTTCTGAGAAGCAGCCACTGGTTTTAGAGTATTCATGACTGTGATTGCAAGACAGGTCTACTGCTCCAATGCACTTGGCTCGTATTTCTATCACATTCTTCTATCACACAAGTCTTAGGAGGAGCAGCCGAGGGAACTGGGGTTGTTCAATCTGGATAAAAGGAGAACACTACCTGAAAGGAGGCTGTAGTGAGATGGGGGTCAGTCTCTTCTACCAAGTAACAGGCAATAGGACAAGGTGAAATGGCCTGACGTTGTGTCAGGGGAGGTTTAGATTGGATATTACGGAAAAATTCTTCACTGAAAGAGTTGTAAAGCATTGGAATAGGCTGCCCAGGGAGGTGGTGGAGTCACCATCCCTGGAAGTATTTTAAAGACATGTAGATGCAGAGCTTTAGGGACATGGTTTAGTGGTGGAATTGACAGTGTTAGGTTAGCAGTTGGACTCAATGATCTTGAAGGTGTCTTCCAACCTAAACAATTCTATGCTTCTAGGATCTGTAGCTCAAGGTCCTCCGCTTTCCTGCATAATCTTGCTGCTTTTGCACAGCCAGCTTTAAATCTTCTCCTTCCTAGACACTCTTGCAGCGAGGTCTTGCCTATTCAGCTACTTTCTTTTCCTTCGCCATTTCTGGGTCTACTCTGGGATACTGCTTTCTGCACTACTATGACCAGATTGTCTGATTATTCGGTCTGCTACATACTCAGGCAGAGCTTTGAGATTTCACAAGTATTCCTCAGCCTCTTTCCAGTGTTTCTTCAAGGTCTCTCTTATAAATGTCACCAACTTGCTGCTGTTTGCAGTAGTAATGCAGGTCCTTGGGTAAAATCTATCTATTTAGAACACCTCTTCATAGCCACACACCAATGCCCAAACTTTCCCAAACCTTCTTCAAACATAGCTGTGTGCTGACCTCCCCAGTCGCTCACTTGGTAGGGACCAGAGCTATTCCACTGCACATGTGGCCATCCACTTCTTTCACAGCCTTCCCCAACACAGTGTAGTCACCCTCAATCGGCTTCAGCAACATCCCCTCAATGTCATTTGTTCTGATGTGAAGGACAACCAAGGGACTGCTTCCTGCTCCTATTAGGAAATTTTCCAGACTTAGATTCTCAGTTTTTATCCATGCTCTGAGCAAAAAGCACACTGTTCCTTTGACTTGTCCTTCATCAGGTTCTTGAGGCTCTGTGGCACAATAGTGGTGCAGGTGTTGTAGGCAGGACAGCCACATGTGGATTGCTGTTCTCTTGTAAGCACTTGTCTTGTGAGGAAGCAACATATTGTGCTAACTGGATGATTCTGCTTACAGAACTTAAAAAATATTGCTCAGAAATAGCACAAGTGTTTTTATGTGAACCTTTACAGACCTACAAGCCCTCCATCTGACAGTAACACAGCTCTGTCTTTTCCTGGTATTGGCCCAAGTCTCTGATCCTTTCCCTTTTGCTTGCAGTTATTCTGTCTTCTCTTGTTTTTACAGTCCTTCTATATTATCTTCAATATCTGGCCAAGTCTTGATCTTAGCTTGACAAAAATCTGTAGGTTTAAAAAGCTATGCCTTCCTTCCCTCCTCTACCACAGCCCAAGATACAGGTTCCTTACATGCTTGTACATCAGTTCTCTCAGCAGCAGAATCACAATGATACAACTACTGTGTGAGCTGTTGGAGTTGGGCTGGCGTGGTCAGCCACATGCATGGAGATCTGCACATGATTCCACGAGCACCTCACCGTATTCCAGACCTTGGATTCAGCCTTTTGACTCTCCATTAGCAAAGACTCACCTAACTTCACTTGAAGTGGGGACGGCTTATAGTTCATGGCTACAGTGTCTCCCTCTCTCGTATCACAATCTCTGTCCGAAATAGATGCAGCTGTTGGATCCTGTTAAGAAAGAAGAAGAAAAAAAAATGGAATGGTTTAGCTAAAAGTTATGCAGTCTCTTTGCTAAGTCCATCCCCACCTGCATTCAGAGGGAGCAGAGAACATGCCCGTGTTTTGAACAGCTGAAACCCAGGGGCAAAACACAGAAGTTTGGAAGCACATTTAGTATGCTAAAGTACCTCTGGAAACACCAGATTTCAACACCAGACTTATATGATGGATGATACTGGGAATACAACGTGGAGGGTGGGTCATCAGTTGAAATTCAGCCTGGGCTGGCAGTAGCCCCAAACGATTTTCACGTGATGACTCTTTGGGGTGCTGTATGAAATGCATTCACAGTTTCAGCCAAATTCCAAGCAGACCAGTCAAACTCATGATTTAAACTGAAAAGCTCATGACCACCTGTGTGAAACTCCAGCTCAGAAGGAACGAGGATTGACTGAGTAGGAGAATTAAATCGCCATTTCCTCTTAGGAGAGAGATCAAGAAGTCTGTACTTCCCATTCTGGATCTACTTTGCAGCTAACTGGAAAGATTTAATTTCAGTATCTGTCAGCAAAGCACCTTTCACTGTCACTGAAATCCCCGCAAAAAAACAAAGCTCCCCAAACACGGAGTCCGCTCTATCACACCTACATGCAGACAGCCTAATCCAGGTAGTGTTGTACTCTGTGGTACAGCACATCAAAGGATTCAGAGAGAGACAAACTACCAATTCAGGTAGTTCTACCACTGCTATAAAAATTTAAAGTCCTTTCACGGCAAACTTCAAAACTGCTGGAAATGTCTCTAGTTAGCACCACAGAGAAAATTAAAATTGGTTTTCAAACATGTTCACTTCTTCCCACTTAGAAGCCAGAAACTAAACTGAACCTGCATATATATATATATATACACATATATATATATATATGTGTGTATGCACATTTGGATTTGTAACAGGTAGAGCTGCACAGGGAAAATAAACATCCAGTATTAGGTCCAATATTGGAAGAAACCATTGCTTTGTAAGAAATGGAACAAACCATCAAAAACTAAATACTCGAAAATACCATTCCAAACTGGTGAATTTAGATTGTCTGTCTCTCCATTTCTGGACTTCGTGATTTTTACACAAATTCTTATAAAAATACAACCCATCAGTTGTCACTGACATCTGTACACAAGGCAGAGTCACCGAGTTTCAAAGCAAGATACCATCCCTCTTTGCTTTCAGTAAATAAATCATTAAGTGAGCCACTGTCCCTTCCCCCCCAGTACCTGCCTTCTCTCTGCAGTGCACATTACTTCTTTTTAATATGCTGTGCTTATGAGATAAAACGTGACTCTTGAATTAGGCTCTATCTTCACAGAAACTGGTCAAATAACGTATGTAGAGTTACAATGTTTTATCAAAATTCTGCTCCTTTGCACTAACCAGTAGACTTTCACAGTACTTAAAATGGATGGTGCTTACAAGACTTTGCATTCAATGACATTAAATAGATAATCCTGAACCAAATGGAATTTCTTCTGCTTTCCTCTAATGCAATCATTGCTGCACTTCTCTAACGCAGCAGTTTAATGACTGGTTAAACAGGTTAGAGCAGGTTCCAAACAAACCAACCAGTCTCCAGGCTAACATAGTTAAGTATAAATGAAGAATGACCTGCATTTTAAGTTAAAAATCCACACTAAATGACAAAATACAGCAGTTGAATGGCAAAAGTATAGCAGTTTAAATGAAGCTAAAAGTGAAACGGCACACGGAAGAAAAACAATTACAACTTTATACATGAAAATGATGAGCTATAGCTAGCTACTGTCACTCAAGGAAGAGATCTTGGATGACAGGTTCTATCAGATGTCCAGCTAGATAGATCAGGACTCTTTAGCCAGGGAGAGACAATGGACAGGGGCTCTGGGAGAAGCCTAAATAATCCCGAGCAGGGTAAGAAGGTGAATAGGGATCAGCTTGCCCTTATTTTGTACAAGCATGAGATATCAAGTGGCAGTTAACATGCAGCAGCTGGAAACAAACTCAGTACGTCTCTGTACAGCAGACGATATGCTGCTGTGGATGCCAGCAGGGGCTCAGGAAAGGGTGAGAAAAATGAGTGGAATGGATATTCACCTAATCCAAAAGCACGGCAGAGATTGCTGGAGGAGGGGAACAAGCCACCTTTATTTTCTGTCTCAGAACCTATTCTACGATCTCAACTGAAGACCAGTTCTTGCGGTATCCTTGTAACATGGGATCGGTCTCCAACACGTCCAGCTGAAGGGGCTAGACCAGAACCCAGGCTGTAGGAAAGGATATTGCTGGGAATGGCTAGATAATAGAATGGACACGGCTGTCTCCCAGACAGAGGCTAGAACGTCTCCAGGAGGGATGTGTAAGGTGGTGTCATCACCTGAGGCCAGGCTTCCCAGACGAGAATCTTTTCTCTGACAGTCTGGGAAAAGGCAGGATACAGCTGTTTTTAAGGAGCATGACTCCAAGAGCTGGATGCTTCCTAGTACTACTGCACACAAACAAATCCTTGGAGCCCCAGCCTGCTGGCTGCAGGAAGGCAAGGGAGTAGACATATTACGGTAAAGGACACAGTGCAATGGCCACTGCTTCCTGCACTGGTGCAGTCCAGCATAAAGCCATGTAACTCACAGCCAGAAGTTCACATGGCAGAGAAAGTGCCTGGCCACCCGGACTAGCTCCGGTTCACACTCAAAATTATGCTTAAACTCTTTAAAACAAGCCCTTACTTTTCTCAGAAGCTGATGTGCTGACAGTAGCTTTTCCTTGTCGGTAGCCTGCCAGTGATATCAGACATCCATTTGCATGAACAGAGGGAAGGAAGAAGTGTTGTGAGGTGCTTTTGAGGATTCAGACTCTGGTCCTGGACCAGAGGACTCAGCTGGAGCAATCTCAAAGCTCGGCTCTAGACCAAACAAACAGAAAAGGCTTCCTAGACCTCCAGAGATAACAGAAACAATTTTCAAAGAGCTACTCATTCCATCCTTAGACACTCATCTTAAAAGGAGATGAAGCCATCCCTGGAGATGTGTCTCCCTCTCCCAACTGACTACTGCGGAGGCCTGGCAACTGGTGGAGACTGCACCCCTGCCTCTGACACGGGAGGCAAGAATGATGGACACACCAGCAGAGTCCATAGTAACACCAGCCCACACCAGAGATTCATCTCCAAGGTTTGGAACAACACTTTTCTGCCGCAGCGGCATGGCACCTCTACAGCAGACCCATAGGGGAACATTATGGGTGCACAGCAGACCCACCCTCGCGCAGAGCGATCACAAAGCACCAGCAGAGTCCGGGTGACCACCACCACGTGCACAGGCCAGGCCACAGAGTAAAATGGATCCAAGAGGAAAACGACTTGGGCCAGAGACAGCGTCCCCAGTGCCAGCCCGCATGTGGCCCAGGAGTGCCAAGGCACTGTCATATTTCCCATCCACCATTTCATATACGTTCTGCAGCAATGCACAGGACTCCATAGTAACAATCCTGGCTGAGAGAACAACAGCGTTCCCACGGCAGCTTGGCTGGAGCTGCTTCTTTGCACGAACACACTTTGCTTCTGTGCATACTGAACAGGTGCATTTCTCTCTACATAGCTCATCCACCCAGAGAAACATTTACTTGACTAATTAATGTTTTGCTTGTGAATGCCTACGAGCACACTGAGACTCACCGCAGGCTTTTGCTACTGGAATTCACTTGGTGATTTTGTCCTTTTCTACAAGCCTCCCTAAAGCAATGCATTCAGCTCCGACCCCAATGTCAAAATCTCAGCTACGTGGTGTGACTGGTCCCAGACCAGATGATGTGATTCCTCTCTGCTCACTGGGGAGAACGCAACACTCCCAATCAAAAGGCAAGTGCTGACATGTGGCTGCAGGGGCTCTAAATGGCTATGGGAATTTAACACATTTAAGGTTTTTTTTTGTTCCTGAGGCCTCCTTGTGTCTTCACTCCCAGGGAAAAAAAACCATTCAATCAGGCCACTACATAAACATTTCACTGGGGCCAGAGTTAATCAAAGTTTTCTCCCCACGTGCTCACACCTTAATTGGGCACGCACAACTGCAGCATTTGAATGGTGGGGTGGTTCCTTACTAGTTTGTTTTTTTCTATAGGCTCAACACAATGGACCTTGAAAAGTGCCCTTCTGCTAGGTAAAGCCATGTCCTATGGTGTGTACCATGTGCCAATTCTGAACATCAGAAATTAGTTCCAGTGAACCTTCATGGAGCAGGACTGCTGTGAGTCTTTGGTATACAGGGGCACAGAGGGAAGCTGAAACCACGGGTTTAAGGAAGATGGCATGCTCAGGAAGGTTTTTATTCTTTTTCTTTTTTTTTTTAAATCTCCCCTTTCCTTTTCGCAGTACTTAGCAAGAAACACAACATCTGCCATAATGCACCAGGTCAATAGCCTTTACTCTTACTGTCTACCTCTCCCAGTACTGCACACTTACTGCAGGGGTGAAACGGCCCCAGATGGCCAGCACAGTGTGCAGTTACACCCTAAGCAATGGGGCAAGGTACAAACACACCCTTGCAGCACCTTGGAAAATGCAGCTTCCTTTGCCTTCCTTCACAGTGAACACTTCTGACATCTTGCACGCCTAACAAGCCTCTGCTTTCCACTCTGCAAATCCTTTGGGACCTTGGTGCATGTGGAAGGGAACGGGCACACGCAGTTTTTGCGGCCTTCAGCTGCCCCTTAAAAACAGCTGGAAACCGAGATGTCTCTATCTGCCCACACTGCCCAACCCTAAACATCAGTCATTTTTACAGCCCTAAGAAAATGTTCTTCCCTCTGCTGTCTCTGGGAAATTCTGTGATCATTAAAGCAGCTCTACTTTTTGATAAAAGCATAGGGGCATGATTGCCCTTACCCTCTAATCTCAAGGAAAGACCCAATACACAGGGCTTTACACTTCTCTTCACAGTTCAAAGCCTTTGGTCTGATCATCATTAGCTGAATCAGTATGAGCTGACTGCTCAGGAGCATCATCCAACTACCTTTGTCTTTCTCCTGTACCAGCTGATGATGTGCTTGCTGTCTTCTGTCCCACTTAAAGATAGTGGAAGTCTCAGTACCAACACATGTGTGACAGCCTACAGTGAGCACTTGCAGCTCAGCGGAATTCCGCTTTCTGAAGCTGCCCATGTGGATCACACATTGCACACAAATGCTAAGAAGAAAGGACAAGCCCAAGTGTTTTGCTTCTTTTCCACATCAAACACTGAGTCTGGAAAATTTGACAGAAGTTCGGTGCATGAAAGACTGACTTTGTGAGCAGAAAAACAAGTGAGAAACCACATGCACCCCAAATACAGGGGTACATTTGGGTCGCTGAATAGTCTCTACTATTCCCATATTGTCATCTCAGACCCTGGGGCTAGAACATTGCTCCTGCTAATAAATATTTACGCCTTCAGTCTCTCTGTCCTAGGAACAGAAAATCCTTTGCTGCTTGCACATTCACTCTGCCCCAAGCTGTACTGCACGAGGTTATCCTGAGAAATGCAGCTGCAGGCAGCAGGCTTCTGCTGAGGGGACTGATGTGTACAGGTAGGTATGTAAATCACGATCTCACAGCGTTTTGGGCAACAGAACTCTGCAGCCTCCAGGTACCACCACAACATAGACATGAAATATCTATGAACATAAAGTGCTTAAAAAAAATCACTGCAAAGCAAGATGTGCATAGCCGGTCTATGTGAGCAACAGCATAAAAGAAGAGGCTCAAAGGCTGTGAGATTTATAGTGAATCAAGACGAATCCACCATACAGATGAAGAATGGTCAGTAATAGCATGTTCAGCAAGAGAAAGGAAATGTCACAGGGGGATGCATGGCAGGAATGGAACCTGCAAACCTCACAAAAGACTCTCTCATGTTCTCCTCCACATCCCTCAGGCTTCAGCTTAAACACACAATTTTGGAGCCCATTATTTCAAGGAAGATGTAATCCCCTCAGCAGTCCTACAGATAAAAGCTAGAAGCTACAACCATCCAGGAACACTGGAAGAATGAGGTTATTTAGAGAAGAAAGGGGAAGACTAAGGAGAGATACAATAGTCATCTTCAGATACAGAAAGGGCTGCCACAGAGAAAAAGGGAATAGTGTTTTTTTTTCCATGTTTCTGATCACCAGAATAAGAAATGATTACCTTAACTTGCATCAGGGTTGCAAGGAAATATCAGAGAAAACTGTAAAGGTAAGGCTAAGGAGCCATCATTTGTGACAAAGTTGTGTAACTGCTGTTGCAAGTCCAGGTTAGAAACACATTTTTCAGACAAAGTCAACAGAGCTGATTCGGTTTTGGGGCAGCCTGACCTGGGTTTGGTGCAAGCTGGTAAGATCCCTGATCTTTATAGGTCCTTTTCCCCCATCTGTTTTCAGAAGAGAGGAGTCTGCTTCTAAGCTGAACTCTTTCAGGCAGAACACCAGTTTATCCTGGGAACTGGGGGCTCTCCAAACTCCCCTACTCACTGCCAAGGACCATGGCTGGCCTTCACCTTCTCTCTGGCTGAGCTGAAGAAAACCACCTTTTTTCCAAGTCTCACAGTCTCACTGAAGGAACTCCAGAATCACACTGTGACCAAAGCAGAAGGCTCCCAGGAAGATGTGGTTGTCATTTTTCATCAACATGTGACACGCACGCTGCTGGATCCAGAGCACTAACCACTCATCCCAGCATCACCACCCCGTGCCAAAGTGAAAATAAATGGCATTTTGGTGACACAGCAACTGATGCACTGAAATACATTTTGAAACCTACTGACTCAGTTTCAGCAAAGCAACAAACAACTGTTTATTGACTTTCTACTAGCTCGCCAATGCACCAGTTACAACATTGCTGTTCTTCTTTTCTGAGCAACTGCTGAACACATCTTATTTAACAGTAGCAAATTAGGCCTGCAAGATCCACTACAAGATCCAGATTTTGAACCTGATTAATTTATAACTGTAAGACAAAGTGGTATTTGAAGTCTTTTTCTTTCAGCAGTTGAAAAGCCAGCAGTGTTAATATTGCTGCATAATTAAAACATCAAATCATATTAATGACATTGAACCAGAACATCAACTGAAATATCTTTTTACTATGTATACCTGCAGCTGGGGTAGCTCAGCTCACTAGCAGGTAACGACAAGTTTGGATCTTTGCTTTATTTCAAATGGGGGCAGAAGAGAAGTGCCAGTCTGCCTGTGTGTGCCACAGTGTTTGTGCTGAAACACTCCCTTGGAGCCTCGGCTGCAAAGGGTCTGCCCGACGGCCACATTCAAGCTGAACAAAACGCAGCAAACAGAAAGGCATAAGCTGTGGAAAGGGAACAAGATGTTTCGGAGCTCTGTTTTCCTAATCAAAAATGACATTTGCAGTACAGAGAAAAAAGTCTCTTTTTTTAGATGATGATGTATGACTAATTCTGGGAGTCTATGGTAACAGAGGAAGCACCAATTCAGTAAATAGACCAAATACTTTGGGAAAGCATCTGAGGGACAAGGGAGAAAAATAGGAGAAGTTACATGATTTCTGTTAAGATTTCCCTCCGAGAAACCAGCAGCACAAGCAGCCCCCGGTCCTTTCCTTTCAATCACGTTAGAGTATACCGAACACCGCATTTCCCTCCAAGCTCTTCTCACGCACATAAGCCCTCACTATTATCACATGCATTTAGAGGTTTGGTATCTTGTGCTAACATTACATGACTTAAATTGGATCACTAATATTGTAAATTAGAGAAATGCCACACCGCACTCCCCACTGCCTGCAGCATTTGCCAAGTGGCTGGTATGCAATAACTATGTAAAGCCAGCTATTCACTGGGGTATGTTTTCAGGATGCTTCAATATCAAAACATTTCCTTCCTTGCAAAGGATATATACTTGAGGACATCACACCTTTCCTTTTCTACCTCTGATTACACAGCCACAACTCTGAGGTGCAACATGAGACATGAGTATTTAAGGCAATAAAGCACCACAAATTCCTTGGTAACTATTGTGAGAGTTAGTTTAGCAACTGGCATCTGTCCAAACCAGGATCTCAAAAACCTCCAATTAACTTTACAATTGCTCTTTAAACCTCGACTCACAAGGGAGGATCCCCTCAAAGTCACTAAAAATTGAGAAACGTGTCAGAGCCAAGGTCACAGTGTGTTCTGAGGGCAGAGGCAAGAACAGGAGTCCTGGCTCTTGGCTACATGCTGTAGCCAGATCCTACAGAAAATGGCAGTACTCTGCACAGCCCTACTGCTGCCCACAAGGGACCACAGCAGGATCTTTCAGTGACTGAAATTGCGCTCACTGGTTAGTGTTTAGGCCTTCTTTCAAAGGTTCGTCCCATCTTGACTCCTTCAAGGCTTTACAGGAGCCTCACCAAGAGGAGAAGTCTATTTTCAGAGAGAGTTTTCCGCCCGAAATGAACATGACCGGAGACTCTCCCATGTGGCAGAGAGGAACTGTGTTTCCTTCCCATGGACAACCCCAACACCCAGAGAAATGGGCTGAGCAAACGCAAGACAAACGGTGCCATCACTGCTGAAATGCCATGGTCACGGGCAGATACAGAATGGTTTACAGATCCTCTCCACATGCAGCTAGGCTGTTCCAGCTGTGCATGAAAGATCAGACCAAAGTTTGCCTAAAGGAAACACTAAAAATGATGTCTGGTTCTGGCAGATACTGCAGAAATGATATATGCTGACAAAAAAGTCCCAGCACAATACAGAAGGCAGTAAGAGAGTCCTGTTCCAGTGATCTAAGTTCCCTCCAACGTCCTGGAGATTGGATAATCACTTTCATAGGCCATGGACTGGACCCAGTGTGGCAAATATGATGTTACTAAGCTTTCAGAGCCCCTAGCTCTAAGAACAGCAGCAGGAGAAGCTGGGACAGCTCCACATTCATACCTTTCAACAAAGCAAGGGCTCCAATCAGTGGTTCAATGTCACAGCTGTTACTAGCACACCTCTAGGGCCACTTGTTCTTTTCCAGTCAGCAGTTAGGACCCTTTTTTAAAGAAAGACATCTGATTTTCACATGTTCAACTCCTATACATGTAAGACAAATGAGGTCTTGCGTTTTGCTCCTGGAATACCCCTGGCACCTTTAATCCAATCCCTCAGATCCTTTTCTGAGCCATTTGATTGCTTCTCCTGTTCACCCCTTCTCCAACAATCATTTTTTATCCTGCCTTTCTCCTGCACCTAGTAAATTCCCCTTCTATCAGAAGGCAGGAGTGTTTGGCTCTGCAGGCTCTCCAGCTGAGGTCCCAAGTCAATGACAAGACCCGCGCAATGGACAACGATACCTGCCAAGTGTCAGCTTGATGTCAGAGGTTTCTGTAATGCAAGAGATGTGTGCAGACTGCAGAACTTTTTTTCAGCCTCTGGATTCATGTTGAACCCACAGGATGCCCTCTCCATTGCATACCTACTGCACGTTTGCCAGGTCTATGTATTGCCTTCAACCCCAGGCACCCTGAGCAGGGTGTCTGCTGTCTGTACAAGCCTGGTTTGTACACCTGCACTTTACTCAGCCTGCACTCACAACCAAGGGCATGGATGGATCTTGTAAGTGCCTTCAGCAGGGAATCACTGCATGTCCGTTCAGGTACTCAGCCTAAACTGGCTCAGAAAGAGTTAAGTCACCAGTATGGAAATCTCAAGGACTCAGCACCCTGCTTTCTGGGGAAGCTGAAGACCTGGGAATGCTGCACAGTAAGTGCAGTCAGGATGTTGAGCGAAGAGCAGATACCCTTGCACGTGTCCAAGATCAAAGCTACTTGTGGTCCCAGGAAGTAGGGATGCTTCTTCTGAGGAAAGGAGTCAGGCTGTAAGCAGGATCCAAACAAAGCTCTGAAGAAGCACTGTGGGGGCCAACACTCTGGGATGGAGGTTTCCAGAGATATCTCAGGAATAATAATGGATGTCCAGTGGCATTCAAAGCTCTTCAACAAATCTAAAAACATAAGACTCTTTCAACACAACCCAAAGGATGTGCAGCTGTCCAAGGTTCACGCACCAAGACTATCTGTCGCACTGCAGACAAGTGGTGATTTCAGGGGTGGACACTAGCTTAGCCTGGACGGAGCAGGGGACTCTGCCACAGCCCATACTTTCATACCGAACCCATGCTGTCTCCTGATCCCACCACCCAGGCTGATGGGTTCAGCCTGGGTCTTGGTGGGTAATGATAGTGGCTTTGAGAGGGCAGCACAGGGTAGGGAGGACTGCTCTTGTCCTCACCTTGCCATGCCCTGCGTGGCCACCAGTCCAAAGTCTTCAGCACTTTGCCATGAGCACAACCTGAGAGGTAACTACCCCATCCTGCAAAGGTGGATCCCAGCGTTAAAACCTTACCGTTTTCTCTCCACTAGCAGAGAAAACAAAGCCACAAAGCTGAGTGCTCAGCAGCCCTTTTCTCTTTAGCACAACTTCAACTTGTCCCAAGAGATGGAGAGCTCAGTCATCAGCTTTCCATATTTATAAGGAGAGAGTTTCTGTTTAACCAAGCTTGTGACAGAAATAACCCCACAAACAGCAGCAGGAGCAGCACCATGGCAAACACATCTGAAGGGTGGGGATGCGAAAGCCGAGGGAGATCTCAAGTTGCTTTCTACCTTGGCACGGCTTTCCAGCCTTACGCGAGAAATTGCGAGGGCACAAATTATTTCAGCTTCTAAAATAAGAGCTTGCCTCGCCCCCGCCCCCCACGCCTGCATCTCCGTGACTAATTAGCATCCGGGGGGATACAGATTCTCCTCTGACAAAGCAGTGTTTGGCTCCCTTCTCCCCTGACACATTTGTATTAGAAATATCCTCATTACATGACTAATCAGGGAAGCCAAGATGAAGGCAGAGGAGCTGACTTAAAGGGAAATAGCTAATTTTTATAAAAGGGGCTTATAAATTATTCTATCTCCAAAGGGCAGGGATGCTTTTCCCCCTCCCAGTCCCCAAAAAAAGTGCAAAATTGAGGTCCCTGAATAAAAAACTATTTTTATTCCCAGAAGCAACCGCTCTCTCACTGTCTCCCCTACTTCCTAAGCTTGCTCCCGATTCCCTCGGTTATTGCAGGGTTGCAGTTTATGCACTGCAAAGGTCCTGCAGAGCCCACCAGCCCCACGCTACCCGCTGGGGCTGGGCTTAGCAAGGTATCCGACAGCCCCAGCGTTGCCAGATGCTGCGGAGGGGAAGTGACAAGCATAGTCAGCGTTTTACCACATTGAGCTTAGAAGTCAGTGCCACACAAAATGCCAGCTGCATTCCCGGCCTTCCCTTGAGAGCATCTGAAGATATTTAGCACTGTTCTCTTTCACATAGCACAGCGGGCGGAGCAAAGACCAGAGCATACCTTAAACACTGAGGTAAACTGTACTTGGCAGGAGCTGTCTGAAATAAAGGCAAGCACACACCATTTAGCGGCACAAGGAGAGCATTTTTAAAGGAGAATTTGCTTCTGCTCCATGCTCCTTGCAATGGAGCTGGTCTCCATTCAGCTCCAGCTTGTCTCCTCGGCCTCCCATTGACAGCACCAGAAAGAGTTATCAGACCAGATGGCTTCCGCCTCACTTCTCCTTTGAAGGCAGCCCCTTTATCAGCTGAAATGTAGCCATCTGTCCCCAGGCCCCCTTCGAGGAGCTGCAGCAGATTGCGGCGCACGGGAGGAACCACCGCATGAGGTGGGAACAGGAGGTTGAGGGAGCTCATTGCTCGCACAAAAAACCAAACCAGACCCCTGGTTGAGCCACGATGGGAGATGAAAGGGTGACTGCAGCATCAGTGCTCCCTGGGACAGGCTCACGTGCAGGCACGTCAGCCCTTGCTCTTTATTCAATCCGGGCTGCTGCTCCTTCTGCTACAGAGACACGGACCAGCCCCAAAGCCCTGCGCCGGGGCTCCCAAAGGCCTTGCTGGAAGGCAGACTGCTGCGACCCACAGAGGGTTTTGCCCGCTTTGCTCGCTGAGCATGGCTGCCTAAATCTTTGCACTTTGACTGTTTTTTTTCATTTGCCAAATGTCTACTCTTTTGGGGTAAAATTTTGCACTCCGGACATTTCTCTCAGCCTGATGTGAAATGTATTTTTTTTATACATATAATTGTTATTTATATACATATAAAAATACATTTTCTTTGTTGAGTTGACATTTTGTCACCCTGAGCCCTCCCCTTTAAGTGATATCCCTCTCAGCACCTGCAGTCTGAGGCTGATGAGCGGAGGGGACTGTCAGTGGATAAGCAGGGAGGGAAGGCAGGGTCTGCTGTAGAAGGACTAGAGCTGACTGGAGAAGTGGATGGGGGCAACAGATTGGATGGGTGGCTAGGAGGGGAAACAGGAATGCCCAAATGATGTTCCTAGAAGAACAGGTATGAGAAGACAAGGAAGAGATAGGACAGGGACAGTGAAAGGTGGTCAGGATTAAAAGTAGTAGAAGATACAGCTGTCAGATGATACAATGCACCTCCATGCTCTACCAGGGCTTGTGCACATGAACAACTGACAATCAACCACTGCTGTTACTTCCCCAGCTGGTCCCAGACTACGTTTAAGCGAAGCTTCAGAAGCCTTCTTGCGATGAAAGGATTTAGGAATCTGTCTGCCTCTGTGGCCTCAACTCAGCTAAGGCTGGTGGCATGGAGCTGTGTGCTCAGATGCCTCGGAGCCATGCTGGTGCTGCTGTGCCAGGCCATGATGAGGTCTCCTTACAGTCCATCTTCCTCTGTTGCAACTGCAGGGAACAGACATTAGAAAAAAAAGAGCAGGGATGGTTTGCCAGGCTTTCAAATACAGCTACTGCAGCCTAATTTGAGCCCCTGCAACCTATGTGCTATAAAAGAGCCTTTAATGACATATTCATGTAAACCCTTTTCCCTTGGTAATTCAGAAGCCAACATGGACCTATGCTGGAGATGAATCCAGGGTTACACAAGGAAGGAATAGAAGCCTGAGTATGTAATTTCTTGCAGAAGTTGCAAGTCATGTAGGGAACAGGAGCAGAGTGCACATGAGAAGAGATGATCTTGTGGTTATACTACATGGGGCTGTCCTAGAGAACTGGGACCTTTATGCTCTTAGATGAATTGTGCCACATCTCTAAAACCAGATTTCCCACAAAGGGTCACTAATAAGGTCTTTGCTGGGCTCCTGGATCACAGCCCTGCAGTGTGATATGCCGAGGGCTCACAAATTCTACCAAAGTAAGCGGGAGCTGCACTTTGAGTAGGTGAAAATACATGAATCGGGAGGAGGGAAAAAAATCATCAGGCAACAGGTATGTTGCACCGAAAACCCCAAGTCTGGGTATCTACTAACCCCTTATCTCTTTTTTCCACCTCCTTGATTATTTTCCTCCTCCCTGCATGCCTCCTGCTACCTGCTTCTTCAAGAAGAAATAGTCTCAGTATTTTCACTGTTTCTTTCTTTCTTGTTACAGACCCACAAACTCTTCCTGATTCCACAATATCCTTTTTCGGATGGGTGGTGTGAAACACACACCATGTCCCAGGCAATGTGCTACTGATCTAGAATATCTTCACAGTTTTTTGTCTGCATTTTAATCTCCCTGATCTTTTGTTTGCCTTTTTGTCTCTATCGCCACACTGCACAGATGGCTTCACTGGTGTTCCCTGCAGTGACACCAAGTTCTTTTCCTCATGTCTTGGCTTTTCTACCCTCCTTTTTATCTTTCAACGTGTTTTTGCAGTAGAGGTCTGAATCATTGTCCCCTATTTTATATTTGGGAAAACTGAGATCCAGGGAAATGAAGCTGCTCAACACAACCCCTCCAGGGTTCTGTCCCCTGTGACGAGAGCATCTTCATAAATGTATTTCTACTAAACACATTTGATAACATGCCCTAGAAAGCAATAAGTACCAATATTACACTTCAAACTACACTGCAGGGGAAAAAAAAGTGGTCAGGAGCTGCAGTTCCAGGACTATATTACAGTCCTGAACACTTCCTGCAAGCATTTGATAATAAGCAGAAAATTACATAAACAAATCACAAGTTTCACAGGCCAGACTGTTCCCCAGACATTTTAAAGGTTGGTCTCAGTATACAGGCTTGTTTCTTCATCCTATCATCTTCCTTTTCCAGCAAAATGTTTTTCCAGAACGGCCTTGTGCATGGCTTCATGATCTTTGCTCAGTCAATTCTCTCAGGAACTTACTCCTTTCTCATTATCATCCAAACTACTGTTATTTACACACAACTTCACAATTTTTCAATTATGTCATGCACCCCTTATCCATGCGAAGAGTAGCCTCGCTAACAATCTGTCACATAGGACAACTTCTTCTTCTTGTGTTTCATTCCTATAAGGCACTTTCAATTAAAAGGGGAAGAGCAATACATGATCTTAAAAAGCAAATAAAGCACGCACAACTTTCCTCCTAATGTACCTTCTCAGTTGTAAGTTTGGAGGCTAGGTCTGCATTTGTGTCTGTTTTTTCCACTGTGCAAAATGTGTAGAGAAAAGCGAAGACTAGAGAAGAGTCAACAAAATGTAACGGGATCTTCTGCAAGGGTTTCAGTCTGGTTTGCAAGTTGCCTAGAGAATCAATATAAAGGGAAGCATTAAGACCACCTCTCATTACCACTTAAGCCTTTTACCATAATGAAGACGACTTAGACAATACATTCAGATATACGAGAGATGATTCACATAAAGTTTCTGTAAGAAAGGTCCCTTGAGCCTGGTTCTACCTCTTTGTCTTCGCAGCTTTCAATTAACACTGTGGGTGGGCACAGAAACACTTTCAGCTCATTATTCTCTTTTCAAGTACCAGTGGACATAAGATATTTAGCTGAAACAGTCCTTTGTAGATCTTTTAAAATCCATTATCATTAAGATGACAGGCATGGGAAAGAGATACTGTTTTCCTTACCTATTAGTTCCATCTTCTGCAGGGTAGAAGCAGCTTTGTGCATTAATTTAAGATTTGCAACATCTGTGCTGCTGGAAAAAGCTACCTGAAATTTAAATCTTTAGAGCAACGATAGATTGAAGCTGAACTCAAGCCCTTGACTTACAGAAGCACAAATAAAAAATGTTACTGGTTCAAATACCCAGAAGCCTCCCAATGATATAATAAATGGTAAATAAATTGAAGCCTCTCTGGGTGATCATTCTCATTATCTGGCTATACAAGGTAACAAGAGAATCACCGAAGAAAGCTTGTCATTAGCTGTTAATTGAAGGCACTTTCAGAAAGTGCTGCTTAAACCTTGAAAGACTGTCTTTCCAACTGCTACCTAATGTGTATATTACAGTTGTATTAAAGCAGTCTCATTAGGTTCCTGCCCCTAGCACCACAGCTCAGAGAGAGCTTCTGATGCTTCAGATGAAATTTGCATTTTAAAAAGTTCATCTACATACAGCTTAACCTCTGGGCATAAATTCAGCATAGTATAGTGCATACAGATCTACCTAAGCTGACTGACGCTCATGTTGTACAAACACAAGATATTTCAGTGCATTGTAATGACCTTCAAAAGAGGCAGCAGAGTCCTGGCCCATTACAATGTGTAATCAAAGAATGTATCAACAACACAAATCATAATGATTAGCCTGTAAGCTAAGTGCAGCTATCTCAGGATGTGATTTTAGGTTCACCTGCTCTTTAACATACCTTCCTTTGCTTTTACCATCTTCCTCTCCTTATTCCCAGACCTTTTATGTTCCCTTACTAATGGGAGCCCATTTGTCTTGAAGAGAGTCTCCTGTTGAGATAACAATTCCTAGCTGAGACATCCCACTTCCCATGAAGCAGCCAGCCTCTACCCTGCCTGTGACCTGTGCTCTAAGTTGACAAAACTTCAAGGCTTTCAATTTACTTTGAACAGGCTTCCATTTAAACTTTTCCCTGTCTTTACAATTGTTGAAGTAAAAATCCATCTTGTACCTACTTTACCTCCAAAACAGTATTTTCAATCTAAGCTATAGGACCACCTACCATATCTGGAAATTGGGCATCATCACAAAAGCTTGTGCAAAGTGCCTGCAAAATCATAGTTTATAATTGAGGGGTGTGATGTGGGGTGATCCCAAGACAGCACACAGAGATGGCCTGAGCCCAACAGAACAGGGTCACAGAAACAGAAATAGGGTCACAGTCAGAAAACACCCAAAACAACTCAAGTGGTTCATCTATGCCAGAAAGATCAACAATTTAACTGTAATCTGTGTTTCACTCTGTTTGCACAGCCAGCAGGATAAATATCATATGCAAAGAATAACATTAAGACTGCGTTATGTCTAATCACAGGATAGCTGGTGTACATCCACCTTGTCTCTATCTGGTTTTTATGCTTCCATTGCTACAGTATTTGCAAACATTCAAAGCAAGGCAATAGTCAACATTTAGAATACACCTGTGCTTATGCAGGGAAACACAATTCACTAGAATTTCCCACCTCAGTCATTTCAGAGTTATCCAGAAGCTGTGAACTATTTCCTGCTTGCAAGAGAGCTAATAGACTCTCACACAGCAAAATTAAATTATTCTGCTCTTACACTACGTAAAATCCCTGTAGAATTTCTTTGAGCAGAAATAGATATGAAAATGCACGAGCAGTACAGTTTAGAGCCACTTACTCCAACTGCTCCAAGGGCTTTTCAGATACAACTACTCCCCCAGCTATAATGGGGCAGGGTTCAAGGAACTTGCAACTGCTTTTGAAGTTTCCAAAACCATTTGTACAGCTGAACTCCAGTTTCAGCTGCTAGTTTTCACGTCCAGCTTTTACATCAAGCAAATTATGGAGGTAGCTGCCTCCTTCCATCATGTTCATGATAATACTGAGGTGCTGAAAGTGACCCATGCACAAAGAGATGTGTGGCATCTTAATTATACAGGAGCCATGCCAAACAGATTTTCATTTACAATCATGCCCAGTGCCTTGAACTCAGACACTCCTGTTCATTCTGCATAAACATTTCGGCAATTGTTCTGTATTTCCATTGCATTGGTGAGTACTGAACTGCATTAACATGCCACGTTTTAAATCCAGAAATGAAAAGTACACCAGGTAGAACAGGAGCAAGTACTGTGGTTCATAGAGAGCCAAGACGTATCTCACAAAAGAGTGGCCGTGTGAAGAACGCAGACGCTGAAGTTGCTGTCTCCCCCCACTTCAGTTTAACTCCTCACGGTCTCTACTCCCTGCCACATCCAGCAACAGCTGTACCGTACAGCTTCTATTGAAGAACATGATTTCCCAGAGGCCTCCAGAAGTAGACTAGGTCTCGTACACCATCAATACAGTTTACAGGATGTAATTACCACAGCGAAGGTGTTTTCTTATGAGGGAAGAATCCAGCTCACTAACAATCAGCAGACAGGGTTTTCTACTGAGCCCCTGGAAAGGGGACCTCCTGCTCCTTCTGTCAGTGTGACTCCTTGAGACTTGTACTTGCAGATGATCGATAAAATGAAGAGTTTGGAAAATCACGTTCCAGTCACATCCCCACAGAGGTCACAAGCTAATAGAGGTAGGTGAACACAAAACAGCCTACGATAACAACTTGAATCAAGAACGCAGCCATTCAGATGAGCCTCTTGCTACAGACACAACGCGTTCCCCCTTCCACTGCAATCAACTGCCAGGCTGACAAGTCATTCACCCACAAATTGTGACACTTGCTCGCAGTATGTTTTTGTATTTCTTCCACCACCTACAACGGCGCAGTTCAGCTGGCAGCCCAGGCTGGCATGCTGCTTCTCCTTTGAGAGAGGAGGGATACGGCTCTTCCGGCGGCATAGGCTGCCTTACCATCTGATCGTTTCCTCAGACCTGTGGTGCTCACCAGAGCCCAGAGACCCTGGGCAGCTGCTGCAGTCCCTGAACGGACGGCACGAGGTTGGGACCATTCCTCGCACAGGCACACAGTACTGCTGGAGCCACAACTGCATCAACCGGCCCTCAACGGCAGGATCCAGCTGCGCGAAGCCGCTGCAGCTGGGCGATGCTGACTCACGAATCCTGCTGGCACAGCAAAGCCGGGGGGTTGGTGCATCTCATGACATATTCAAGATTACTGTCACAAAAACACCGCGGGTGAAAAAAATAGACTCTCCAAGCATGAGACTCCTACATCTGTTCAAGTCTGTGAGTAAGCATCCACGCATCTCTGCAATGTGAAGACTTACCCCTGCTTCAGAAACAGGAGATTAAATCCTAACTGACCAAGCCTGGTATTTTATATACAAACTATTACATGGTCCAAAATCTCTTCTCTGTTTTTTAAATAAAATTTCTTCAGATGAGACAATGGAGGCAAGAAAGTTTCAAGGTCTCTAACAAGTGTCTTGGACATAACTGCATTCAATACCTCCCTCGTAAAACCATTTCCAGCTGGAGGAACTTTAAATTTCCGTTCAGGTCTCTCCAGCTGACCGTTGCACCACAGCTGAAATTTAAGAAAAAAGTCAATATTTTTGTTCCCTTGTTTTAAAACAAAAATTTTAAAGAGAAGAGGGGCAAGACTTCAGTGCAGTATTACTGGAGCAGTACTATACTTACACTAAAATGAAAACAACAAAGACTTACTCAAGCCCTGTCAGGATATCAGGATTTAAGAACAACAAACAAGCCACACCAGCATGAAGAGGCTGCTTTCATGCCAGCCAGTGTGAGAGCCATCTGTTAAGAGATTCACTTACATTGTTGGAGTAACAATTCCACAGCTGTTCTCCATGAATTAAAAAGAAAGTACAAATCTAAAAGAATTGTGTCTGTTTCAGAAGATGGTTAAAGGGACTCCATTTCTTTCTGCTGCATTTCAAAAAAATACAAGAAGGGAGATGCCACTGGCAAACTTCTCTTCTTCTCAGGAGCACACAGAAAACCACATCACTTTAATCCAAAACACATCAGTAGTCTTCTGTATCTTATGACCCAAGGAATTCCGCTTAACACATATTATACCCCATAACAGATCATTTGAGAACAGCACTAAGGTATGCTAAGTCTGCTAAGTACACCTCCCAAATAAACCACAGATACATTCAGAATTGAAGACCCTGAATATTACGTATTACCTGCAAGCAGAGGCAGAATTAAGAGAAATGAAGCAGAAGGATCTCCAACCTCTTCCCCAGCAAAAGAAACACTTATCTAGAGCTCTTTTTAGTCAAGTGAAAAGCTCCTCTCTTGTTTTTGTCTATTTTAACAACGAGGGCAAGCCTCATGCAAACTGGCACCTATTCAAATCCTGCAGGAGGACAAGATGTCAGTTTTAATGCCCTGTGCCCAAGCCAACTAACGTAATTACTGAAGACCCTACTCACACCATCCTCCACAGCATCTGAAATGCCCTTGGCTCCCAGTGCAGCGAGCAGACGAAGAACAGTTTGTATTCAGACTGCTGGCTCCAGATGTCAGTCTCAGCCAGTGTGATGCCTTCTTTTTGGGAGCCAGGACACGGCATCTTTAGACAGTGAGTACCTGGAACTGTTCACTGCTCTCTTGAACCTAGATGCACATGGTCCTAACCCCTACCCACTCCTGTGTAGATTTAGCTCATTTCTTCCTGTGCCAGCTGTGACATTGCCACTCTCTTTTCTCCATAAACAATGCAACGAATCAGCGATGGCTGAAGGTGCACACCACAGCCTTTAATTAGTACGGTCAGAAAAGCATTTTCATAAAGCAGCAAACCTAGACCATCAGGATACAACTTTGCATAAGGAAAGGGATTAAAACTCCAAGCAGAACTGTGGAATACACAAACTCTAAATTACAACTGCTATTATCCTCCCCTGTACAGAAATCTACATACAAATTTTTTTTACCCTGCACGTAACTCAACCATGACTATAACTAATTAAATGTAGCCGTTTCAGGAACTTTACCTAATAGATCTTGGCAAGGCAAAGGCAAATTACTTTCCATTTAAACCAGACTAACAGGCAAAAGCTTGGTAATGTTAAAAAAATAATAAACATAAAAGCATGTAATAATGGCTTTAATTTTTTCAAAAAACTAAACTATTTTGCTCATAAGAGACCGTTCTCTCAACTTTATGGACTCACAGAACATTACTGGATGTATAGGCTGTGCATCACCAGAAACTGTAAAGATCAGGGCTACTGCCCCAAGCTAACAGTGTAATTTTCCGCTGGATGATTTTCATTTACAATTCACCTATTGTATCTGGAAGCCTAATTGTAGCCAAGTACATTTTCAGGTTGTTCAAGGTATAACAAAGAACCAAACAGCTTAGAAAGGCAGCTTTAACTTTATAATTAGATACATTTGCTATTTCAGGTGCCTTCTCCCTAGCATGTTTATAAGTTCTCTATTGTACCTTTCAGCATGTCATAAAAATAAATAATGACAAGTTGCAGAGTGATTCACAGATACAATAAGAAACAGAGAAAACAGAAACTACGCAGGAGGAGTCTGGATAAACCTGAGACAGCAGAGTATCTGGATGTTCATAAGCAAAGTGGTTTATCGTAGGAGTGAGGATAGACAAGGAGTATCTGCATTTGATTCCCAGCAGGCCCATTAAACACAATGTGACAATGGAAATTGGATGCCAGTTCCCCATGTACGAGATGTGAATAGGTTTTTCAGTAGATATCATAGACACACGCAAATGCAGTGCACTGGTAGCCATCCCACTACAACCTGACAGCTACTACCCACTGGAACAACTAGAGATGCTCCTCCAACGGTGCCAGTCAATCCTAACACTCCAGACCGTTCAGTGCTGCTGGCAGCAACCCAGCCTCTCCCAGGAAAAGTGACCGGTAGCAGCCCATGGTGCTGGTGACAAGGCAGGCCATCCTGAAGAGCCATGCAAGTCCTCCCAAGGCAAACATTAGCATGTGAAATCAGATCTATTGTTAGTAAGGAACAGTAAGTTCACCATCCTAGGGATGGCCAACACTGCCTTTCTTTGCAGCTGGGTTGGTGAGATAAAGAGCAATTATGAGTACAAGATGTGTTTCATAAATCATTTTTCAGACGGGCTCTGGTACAGCAGAACTTGGTCTTCACGAAAATCTGTGGGTCTCTGTCCAAACAGCAATTGCATCGTAATGACTCTTGGTTATAGTCTTCGGTGGACTTAAACTAGCAGTTCAAATCTGAAAGGTCTTCTACCATCTCATCAGTTCTCTGACTCCATAATTTGCCTACCTGAGGAGGACTATGAAAACCATGCTAGGGACGACACAGAAAACAGAAGCTGGAATTTAAGAGGCCCAGAGTCAGTTGCTCCAAGATTAGTGGAAGGGTCATAATTAGGAGGTTGAATGAAAAGCTGAGTTTTCTTTAACTTTATGGAATTTAAGACTTCACCCTTTTCTCCTGTTGCCCCTAACCTGCATGTTAGGGAGCAGTGCTGAGCAGCAAGCATTTCTCATTGCTGTATTTTCTGCCTTGTACCAGTGCAATTTATTTTTTCTTTCAAATGTACAAGGCTATGACTGCCATTCCAGAATATGCAAGCAAGCACCACACATGAAATCTTCTAAAGAGTCTCTATCCCCATTTCCCTGCTAGCAAGGTCTGGATGTTGCTACAAGCTTCCTGACTGACATGTGTGATACCGATAAATCCTCCTTAAGGCCTTCTGTCATAAATATCCTGTGAACAGTCACAAAAAGGAGGTCAGGAATCTACTGAAAAAGAAAGCAGAGTTGGACACAAATACCTCTTCCAAGAAGTTCTGTATGATGCTAAATCCCAAATCCTCCTGCTGCATCGCTGGAAGCTGTACCAACAACCACCGTCCCCTGCCCACACCGTGCACAGGCGGCTTGCAGCCAGCCGCACACCGGCAGTGCTGGAAGCACAGCTCTGGATGCCAGCAGTACTCAGGTCACCCCAGTCAGCCTGCACTAAAGTTCAGTGAGCATAAGCTCGTGGCTTGGAGGGAATTTCCTTCCCTTTCACTGTGATTTTTCAGGTGTTCTGTATAAGTGGACACATTGCTGATTGCTGTTTTTTCTGCTTTGTAGCTTTTGTCAGTACAGATATTGCCATGCTTAAGACACAACACAAGACTGCAGACCACATTCTGCTTGCAGTCCACCAAAGAAACCTGAAGAAAAACCTTTTCTTTTAATGGCATTGCTTGGATTCTACGTTAGTGTAACAGCACGCTTCCACAGCCCCCACTGCCTTGTCAAGCACTCTCACCACCGTCAAAACAAAACTATGAGAGAAGAGAATGCAACATCTAAGATGAAGTTCTTTTCTTTCAGTGCATAAGAACATGACCGCCTTTATACAATCAACATTTAAAAGGTATGTTTGCATTCAGTAACCTTTGTATTAAATTCCCATTAGGCTGCCTAGCCAGGTGATCTGTTTAAATGTGCAGAATACTGAAGAGGTAACAGGAGCCAGTTATCTTGGCTCTTCTGCCTAGAAGTGAGAAATCCTGAATCCTAAAACTGCATTTACATTTATTACAGAGAAGAAAGGAAAATTCTGACTTTGCCAGCTGAGGAAACATCAGCTCTAGCCTACAGAAGCAAGCTGGGAATTAGAAGATTTGATAAATTCTGTGACTCTGTTGATTTGGAATGTTTAACAAGAGGTTAAAATTAAAATTCTCACAAATCTCAACATAAACAAGGGGATCAGAGAAGCTATCAAACGTATTATTACTCATCGCACTAAACAGGCCGCAGCTGATGGACAGGATGGAGAAAAAGTAAAAATGTCTGGGGCTTTTGCACAGAGTGGTGTTGCCAGCTCTCCCTCCTGCGGTGTCCGTGTCCACAGCACTCTCTTCATGCACAGCATTCCAGATTACATTCCCCCAACAACAAGGACTTTCAGAAATGAGACTTTATGTATTATAAAATACTCTATTTGTATAATATGGCTAGCTGCGTGATGAAACGGTGCCCCATATGCCTTGCTGTGTTCATACCTGCTTTAATACAGCTCTACTGACAGCAGGTACCGGTAGCGTATGCAGAGCAGCCAGATCCACCCGTGCAACAGAGGTGCCTAGATCTCACCTTAGGCTTATACACATCACAGGTAATGAATGTAATAGGTAATAAACTCAGTTGCTGTTCTGTGCATAAGTACTGCGTATCAGACTAACTAGCATTGCCCCAGTAATATTTTGCAGAGAGAAGAATTTGGTTTATTATATCCAGACAGCACAATTGGCTCTTGGTGTTTAAACTCCCTTGAATGTGACAGGTTCCTCCAGTGTTATCGGCTGGCCATGGTCCTTCTAAGGATCACCACCTCTCTGCCACACAAAACACCTCTACAGGCAAAGGATCAGCCACATGTCCCAAGATGGGTTTATTTGATACAGCTGCCAGGTTAAAACCTTTCTGCAAGATCCCCTAAAGCAGAAGCAGGTGCTCTCTGGAGTTACTTTCTTCAGTAGTTCGCATTGTCTTGCACATCAGCTAACACAGGGGCAGTTTTATGTCTGCAGTGCTGCTGTCCTCCTTTGCACCCAAAGCTCCAGCAATTTTCCCACCTCCAGACTGCTCGTGGTGCTGCATCATCACACCAGCGGCTCCCGGCTCATTGGCAAAAAAAACCTGAGGGTTTTCTGAGGCCAGGTTTCAGGTTCTCCTTGAGCTTATCTCTAAACCCAAGAGATAAAAGAGAAGACTTTTTAAATGTCAGTGTAAAATGGTTGCAGATAGCATGGTTGTGATAGCAGACTCCAGCCGACATGGAGGAAAGGATAACTCTAAGCCATTTGAGAGCTAAAATCCTGTCACTGAGCCTACGGAAAGTGTTTCAGAGCCATAACAACACCCTGGCCATAATGACAGGCAACAGACATCTACTCATCTCAACTGCAGCAGTTTACAGAAGTTTACAGAGAAGAAAAAAGAAAGAATTCATTTTCTTTCAAGACTGTGGTATCTTTAATAGGATTCCCAGTCCTAAGGCAGAGAACAAGAAATGCAGGGAAGAGAAATGGAAATGCTAGAGATTAACTAATTTTAGAATCAACGACATGCTGTTTGCTTGCAGCTGGTGAGTGACCTTTGCATTACTCTCAGCTAGCAGGAAATTCCAATCTACATCAATAAGCAGAATATTTTTCACTCTTCCAACAGTGCTTGCTTTAAAGGTTTTCTTGCACACAGTCCTCAGTCATTTTCTGCCCACTTCTTCACACTGTCTGCTCATCTCAATGCATGTGAATCAGTGCAGCGGTTTGCAACATTGTAACTGCCATGCGGCTGCTCTCTCAAACGAAACACTCAAAGTTTTATGTGGGAATGGAGAAAGAGGGTTTCTTCACCCTTTATAGCTATGCTGCAACAGGCATTTCCAGACGGCCACTGCAACAAGACAGTTACCTTCAACCAGAAATTCACCCTAATTTTTCTGAAATTTTAGTAGTGGAGGATTTAATGGATCATTAGATGAAGACAAATGGGGTTCCATTTCTTGCAGACATACAGTTCTCATTAAACTCAATAATGGCTGTACACAGATGTGACTGGATTTCCAGATTTTGGCTGCAACGTGCTGAAATATGATTTCAAGCTTTGGATGGTTTTCAGCCACAATCAAGCATTTAAAAAGGAAGCTGCAGTGCAGTGACAAATTACTGTCTTCAAAACATAATTGGACAAAGGTTGTAAATTACTTTTATAGAAATATTCCTCTGGTCTTCTTCCATGCTGCAGAAAGCATGTCTGTGCAAGGTACTGAAGTGTCCTCCACTTGCGCAGGAAAGCCCTGTCCCAGCTAACTGAAAGTGATGTCAATGATCTGCCCATGCAGCACATTCTCCCCGCGTTGCACATCACACCCAAGGCACACTGCTGCCTCCAGCAGTGGCTGCATTTCTGCAGAAGGGAAAGCGCGTGTCAATAAGAAGCACTAAATGAGTTTAATTTCTCCAGACTATCTAACCAAAGTTCTACAGGTACCTAACTACAAGCAAACAAGTGGAACTGAGTACAGTATCCAGTAATTCAATGAGCTTTCTAGCAGACAGTGGGCAACACTGTTTGGATGCTAGAAAGCCAGTCCAGCTTACATGTAGGCATTCCCATTTGACAATGGACCCAGGCCCATCCACCTAAAGCCAGATGCCCAGGACCATGGCTTTTGAATACCCCATGGATGGAAATTCCATCTCTAGGGGAAATCTGTGCCCACGCTCCATCAGAGTATGTTTCTGCTGCCCCCCACTACCTGCATCCTTCTCTGAGGGAAAAGCAAACTGAGACAAGCAAGTGAGCGCTTGCTCTATTCCACTGAAGTGGAGAGTTCCTTGCAGAGGATACCAGTGAAAATTTCTGCAGCAGTGTTAAGCACAGGAATCCTGGTTTATGCTAGGTCTGAGGCATTCAAATCCCACTGGCATACACTTCTTTTCTAGTAAGATGACATTTAACCAGCTAGGGAAAACAGCCAATTAAACGTTTCCCTGCAGGTCACAACCATAGCTAGAAATTCTTAATTAACAAGTTAAAACTCATTTACAAAAGGCTTATTAATATTTTTAGGACCAGTATACACAGCTTGCCAATGAGCAAACAGTCTGAAACATCGCATTGGAGTTGCCAGATTAGAAGGTGGCCAGCAGGTTTACCTTTTTCATATTTGACTTCTTTTCCTTTTGTATTCATCTCAGCTCACGTATAGCAAGTTTCAGCAGGCAGCATGTAACCTGTGTATTTATCTCAGGGTTTTTTTTTTTAATAATTAGAAGACCTTTTAAAGCTCTAGTTCATCATTGGTTTTGGAAACTATGTCAAGGTGTTTACTGTCCAAGAAAGTGATTGGAAGGTTTGGACTCATTTAAGGATCAGTGGCTCCAACTGATTATCAAAACGCAAGGGCAATTAGATTTAAAGAAACTGACTTGTCAATTTGTCAGTTCCTTTCGTAACATTAACCCTGGTGCCTCCACGTGGTAAGGCACTGATGAAGGACAATAGAGCTTTTCACCTCACTGCCCTGGTTTAAATTGTAGATGTTATTAGCAGCTCCTTATGTAGGCAAATACAAAAACAAACACAGCCCAGGACTCAGATGACCATGCTTGCCCAAAAAGCAAACTTTTGTTTTTGTCCATGTGAAAGTAGTGAAGCCCTGACCCTTCTGCTTCCACATGTCAGGCAATGCAATGCTGTCTTCCACCTGCAGAAGGACAGGACTTCTGCGGCCGCTTGTGCTCTGCCCACCAGCAACATGGCAAGTTCTGGGTACTTCTGCAAGGGTGGAGAAAAGGATCGTAAGCAGTAAAACTCAACAAAACTAGCTCTGGTTTATTCTGCTGATTTTGGAACAGTATAATTGGCAGCTATCAGTCATTGAAAAAGACAAATCAAAAAAAGGACAGGGAAAAAGACAACAGAAAATCTCTCTCATTCATGACCCAAATAACATGGGTTCAGCGATATAACCTTCTCCTTTCCAGCAATGAAAGTGACTGGAAGATCCAATCCAGATACTTTTTTTTCTGAAGGTACTGACTAAATGGGGCTCCACCATACTAAATACAAGTACCACTTCAGCAAGAATCCTGATATCTTTCAATTCCAGCAGCAGCCGTGGCAGACAATGCAATGTCTCTGCCTCGTCTTTTGTCTCAGCTTAGAGATATCCAGTACATAGGTATGTTTCTTGAGCCCTATGTGAGCTCCAAAACTGCTGTGCTACTCCACCTATCCAGCACTCTGCCACATGGAAAACCTGTATCTGAGTTTCCTGAAGCTTGTGCACTTTTTTGAAAAAGGTGTACAATCTTGGAGAAGGGGAAACAGGTTTCTGGGAGAATGAACCTGCTCTGTGCCCTCAAACACTGTGTCCCCTCTCCTCTCCCTTCCCCACCATCCTCAGTCAGCTCGGAGGTACTGCCCCACTTTGGCTATTCACAGCCAGTAAGAAGGACCCCAGGAGGATGAAGATTTACAAATCACGACGACTTACATTTCAGAGCTCCATCTGAACAGAATGACACGAGCCTCCCCTGCAGTGCAGCATTACAGAGAGCAGCTCTGAAATCTAAGATAATGGGAGAAAACCCACACGCACCAAGACCCTTCTCTCCCTGTTTGAATGAAACAGGCTATCAGTGGTTAGCAAAATCTCTCCTACAGCTGCAGGCTGGCAGCAGAAACAGAAGAGGGCTGGCAGAGATGTCCTGAGCTGTGCAGAGAGAACAGCTTGTCTCCACAGGGAGAAGCACAGCACAGCGAACTGCCTTCCCTGCAGAAGCGGCTGAGCAAGCAAAGCGTAGTGTGCCAGGGCTCGATCTATCAGTGCTGTGTGTAGTGTGATGACTCTTTTTAGTCCATGGCATTACCATCTCTGCTGACTGCTGGGATGTGATCCACCTCTGATTCGACTGCTGCTTTCACAGGCTCTCTGCAGGCTGGAAACATTTAGGACTTCCTTGCTATCCACCATATGAGAACGTGTTTGCACAAAGTTCCCAGGGCGTGAAACATGCTGAGACCGTTACCCAGCACTGCTGCAAGAAGCAGATGGCTTGTACTGGATCTGGCTGGTAGGCTGCTAGTTGCACCCGTCTGTGCCTGTGCCAGGTGAGGGACCGGTTGCACAGCCGGGCTGCCAAGGCACCCAAGGCACTGGTGGGACGTGCAAATGCTGCAAATATGGGTGACGGATGACTTTGTGCAAGGGCACACTCATTGCACTTTGCCTCAGAACATCGGAGCTGCAGAAAGGAATGAATTTTATTTTTACTTAGATTTTGATCCATGCAAGCAATAGAAGGAACTCTGCTAATGAAAATGGGGCACGGCAGGGCCTGAGTGGCTATGCTTTGTTACGATGTGACGGACAGCTCCTTCATTTAAAGGGTCTGAAACACTAGTGCAGGTTTCTCCAACATGGTTGTTCTCCCATACACATCATCCATTCAATCTGAGTCTGTGTGGGAGAGGGAAAAGCTAGCATTATTGTAACTGAGGCTTTCACAGAGAAATTTAATCTGTTGCTTAGATATTTTTTTTTCATCTTCTTCCTGAAGGAAATCACAATCTATCATTTAAACAGAAAAAAAAAAAAAAGCCTCAAAAAAAACAACCAATATACAGAGGAACATAGGGCTAGTGGGGACAATAGGAGATGCATCAGGGAAGCAAGAACAAAGAAGCCAAAGCACAGGGTGGAAGGAATAAGCTTACAGCTTCAACACCAAGATGAAAGTTAATAAAACATGATGCTCAGAGGGGACTTTCTGAATCATCTCATACAGTCCTGAGGCAAAGCACTGTGCTACCAAGTGGTCAAAGTAAAGTACAAAGCATGTGAATGTAGGGGTGGACAAGTTGTTACCCTGCTCGTTGTTAGATTACACTAATCCATAGCCATTTTTTATTCCTCTAATAATCAACCCTTCCGATTTCCTTCTAAAAAATTTACAGGTTGTTCCCTGACAAAGAAAACTAATAAAACTCGGTTAGACAAAGATTTGTTAATTTTGCCTCTAACCATTCTCTCCCCAGCTCACTGCAATATCCCCCACTAGGTCACCACTGTCAGGAAGCAGAAAGCATCACCTGAACCAGGCAAGAAGCCAGGAGTGCACACATCAGCTTGCGGGCAGCTGCTACACAGACCCCAGCTTGCCTGAATTCTCTCTGCCGTTCCCACAGTCGAGCGCTCATTTGGGTCTCTTCTACCCTACTGTTGTTTTTCAGTGAACTTCAAATATGGCATCCTAATTATCTTTGGAAAAGAGCTTTAAAATCGGCTTGTATTAGCCAACAAAAACATATGTTGGGGGAAAACGGACAGACTCACTGTCGCATAAGCATCCTGTCTTTCTTCAACCAAAATACACTGCAGAGGCAGGATCTGCACTTCAGTAATTATCTCACCACACACCTTCATGTTTCCATGAAAATATGCTATCATTTTCCTTTGTGCCACAGAGGTGCTTCAGAGTGGCACTTATCACAGCTAAGAAGTGGGGCAAACCAATGGCATTCACCTGCATTTCAACCAAGATAATGAAGTGTGTAATAGCATTTACCTCTACAGCTGAGGTATCTAAAGACTGAAACACAGTGGGCTTTTGTGCACATGCCTCAAAAACAGGAAGAGATCAGGGAGAGGTCAAGACACAGTCTCTGTATTAGAATCCTCTCCTACTCAACAAAAGCTGTAAAAATGCAAGTTTTTAATTTCTAATTAGACTCATTAGACTCAGACATGCTTCTTCCAAACCCACTCAAGCATTTATAAGGGTCAGCTAACATGTTATTCTGGTCTTGCAGAGAAATTCAAGCATGGCTCCACGTTTGGAAACCAATTCTAAAAATATCATTGCAGAATTCAAAGTTAGCAAATCTCAACAGCCCAGAACAAACATGCTCCACTTCAGTTCTCTAGCAACATTTTCCTGGCGAGCAGCATCCAGTGTAACCCTGTGGCAGGATCCTTTCCCTCACCTAGAATTCAAGCGTTGACTGCTTTTGAGGACTCACAACCATACTCTGCCAAAGAGAGAACTGGTAATGTCAGGCATGATTTGGCGTGCACCACTTCCATCACAAGTGTTGCTGCATGAAGCAGCATGATGATCTTCTGTGACCATCCAGTTCCGGACTGAACTGCTCTTACAAAAAGATCTTCCTACAAGGCAGGTGAGAGCTAATGCAGCCAGCAAACATGGAAGAATAACACCAGCACAAGTCAGGACCACTCTTTGCTTGAAGCTTTGGGAAGCCAAAGCCATCCTTTCTAGTTTCAGCCCTTTGCGCCCAATTCTTTTCCTTATTTGCTCTGTAACCCACCCACTTCACTGAAGCTTTTCAGTCTTACAGAGAACAAAACCCAGCAAAGCCTCACCTCAAGTAAACCAGCCTTTGAACCATAGAAGTGTTGATGGTAAAAATTTGTTGACTCACTAAGAGAGAGGTGCGAGGCTTCTTTGAAGAACGTGCCTACCCTATAAACAACTGTGGCCCTTTCCGCCCTAGTTCCACATAGCCCCCTACACTGTATCTACAGTGATGCTAACAGAACGATTTTCAGGCCTCAGACACCTCAGAGAATCCAGCCTATCCTCGCAGAACTGCAGTAGCCCAGGACTGATGAACTTTATGCCTCAAGATTAGGACCGAAGCTACTGAATGAAGACACTGTATAATACAAAGATAGCTAGTCCATGGCTGGCTGTTTCTAGGAGGAAAGTTTATTCTCCTTTTGCAGTGATTTCATGAGCAGACATTCTTCTACAGCAAGAGAAAACACAACTGTATTAGAATAGTTGAGTCTCTAGCAATATGCTTTACTGAACAGCAAGTAGTGCAAATAAACATTTATTAATGAGAATAGAAACTCAACCAACAAAACACGCTGAAAAGGCTCTATAAACCTTTACAGAACATTAGAGTGGAGTCCTGGCTGTGCTGTACTGATTACAAGAGCACGAAGGCACAGGGCTTCACCAGGTTAGAACGACCTGGTATGTAGAACCAGCAACGGAAAACACATCTTTGCTCCTGCCAGTATATTCTTTGCAGCACCAGTTGTTTTCATTGCCTTGAACTGCAAGGTAAAGATAGCAGGATGAGTGTAAGTGATTTATACCCTTATTAACATCAGTGACTCAAAAATGCATGGAACATAAATTTAAGTCATTGTCTAACTTTCCCTTTATGCATTAGTTTTTACTCTGATGACTGGTCTCTGCCAATTTTTTAGACAAGCTCAACTTTGAATTTGCCACTAAATCTAGTGTTACATCATAGTTACTATTTTTGCAACTGGTAACAGTCTGCATGCAGAAGGAATGACCCATTGTTATGTTTATCCAGTCTCTGGTGTCATCATAAATTAATCTTGATTTCCCTCCCCCCAAATTCCTACTCTTTCGCTGAAACCACATTTGAATACAAATTGAAGGTCAAGTACACAAATCCAACTTTTAAAAAAAGCAATGAAAAGTCTTAAAAGCACTGCACATCTAACATTATAAACACACATCTTGGAACAATGTGTTGCAAAATTGGTCAAATTTCTGACCACAGGTACAACAAGATTTCAGAACAAACAGGTCTCTGCCTCAGACCTCTTTCACAGCTTGAGAAAACGTAAGCTTTCTTCCCTTTTTCAAACTCCCACTTGATTTATCAACTGTGAAATTATTATTCAACTGGTTCAGCTCAATAACCTGAAAATCGCTTTCTCATGCCCCTGAAGAGACGATTACCAAAGAAGCTGGGGCTTTGCACGTCAGACCTAGGCACCAAGTGTTCAGATAGTGACTTTTTTGACTGTGAAGTGTTGATGTTAAGTGTTCTTCTGAGTGCTTTATTTATACAGTAGCAAGTTTCTTTCACACAGGTTGATTCTGAAATAAATATTTGTCTTGAATCTTTGAAATAGCTAATTACATATTTAAAATAAAATTCAATTATGTTAGCCAGTCAGAGGCCTGGCAAGTTCCATATGATTACGTGTTACCACCTCAAAGTCGTCACTGGGTTTAGGTGCGACAATGAGCACTAATGCCATAATTCAAATTTCTCTGGTTAAGCACTATTTCTGCCTGTCTCTTCACAATTTCCCTTCCACTATACCCAAGTATCTCCCTCTATCTCTTTCTTCTTAAAAAGGGCACATAGTAACCACTACATTCCTGACTTTTGCAGCAGTATTCCCAGAAACTTTCTTTAAACTTCGATATAAAAGTGTTTCTCTGCTTAACTGTCTCTTTCACATAGGACCTCGATAAGTGCTTGCTTGAAAGAACACGGAAAGCTGAAGCGTACCAGAGAACAGGCTGGCAACCAGCCAGTCATCTCTGAAACCTCGCTATCTGTCTCAAGGGTACAGAAATGTGTGTTGTTCAGACCGGTACAGGACACGCATATATACCTAACCAGATTCTGCTCTCTTACAGCAGCAGAACACAGTACCGCTTATTCACAGAAGTGATAAAAACTATGTGCAGCCTTGAGTATTTGCAGGAAAAACAACTCTCTCCACATTTGAATTCTGTTCTGCTGACAACCAGGTGTTGAGAAGTGCACTGCAAAATAAGCAGGTATCCCAAGACAAGAGTCGTTAATGCTTTAAGTGATAAATTGAGTGACTTTTCTTCCCATTAATGTATTGACAAGAATTTCTCAAAGTGCCATTCAAAATAAGGTGGCCAAAAAAGCCGAATACTGCTCAAACTTTAAAGGTTTTTTTTATTTTGCAATTGCTTTTGGTCTCTGACGTATTCATTGCTGTAGACATACTGTGAAGGGGCTGGCCTTGGCTGTGCAACCCACTTTACAGAGCCAGGAAAATAAGAGGGTTCTAGCAGCAGGCAGAGGCTTCTCCCTCTGTAAATTCTGAAGAGATAGGTAAATTTATGCTCCTCTGTTTAGAAATAGAGGCTGGTGCTGAGAGGACCATTGCAGTCATCAGCCACAGCTAAAAGTGCACACCCCATGCATACAACAAAGAGTTATATTTAATATTCCCTGGAAAAGCTCCCTCTACCCCATCAGGTTTTGGTGGCAGGTTTATGTCTACCAAGGTTTCAGAAATTCTGACTTTGGAAAAGATTTGACCTTCAAGGGCTGTGCCTTCCCATCAGATGCCTTGTTAAAGTCATTGGCCTCTGGCATTTCTTCATCAGCCCTACTGCTGCCTAATTACAGCTTAATTGCTGCTTTCATGGCAGAAATCCCATCCCACCGAACACCCGACAAGCCAGTGGCTCCCTCTTCTGAGTGTGTGGTTGATGGATGGTTTACTGCTTTGAAGTTCTCCAGGGGCTCTTTTCCTCTGCTTTGCGACAACTTGTCCACCTGCGTCATGCCTCAGGTGGTCCCACGACCTGTGTGCGGGTGCCTGCTGTCACGCCCTTGCCAACAGCTACACCTTGTCACACAAACACCTCCTACAAACGTCTGCTGGGAATTTTCAAGCCGTCTTTCGTCAGCTGCTTCATCTGCAGTCTTTTGCAGGTGCACACAAAGCTCAGTGGCTCTCACACCAAGGACAGAAACTTGCAACTGCACACACACACTCTTGGCTGTGCCCCAGTATTTAAATACGGATCTGACCCCACAGCAATGTGAATTAACACAGGGGGACAGCAACATCAGTGCTGGCAGCACAAAAGACTGCTTAAGAAAGGCATATTTTGTGCTATCTTCAAAAGCAAACTAGCTGATTTGCAGAACTGTGTCATGCAAAATACTGACATCTTAATCAAGAAAATGTCGCAACCAAACCGGCTCCCTGTGCAGGAAAGCCTCCAACCTCTGCTGAGCACAACTGTACGGATGTTTGTGAACAAAAGGACTGCATCATGGAGCCTGCTCAGAGCCCGAGCACCTCACAGATCCACCAAGAAATAGCACTGCACGCTCAGTCCTTTGGAGCAACTTGCCCTCGATAGACAAAACCCTGCATAGCAGCTCGAAGCCAAAACCAAGGCACAGGAACATTGCAATCAGTCAGCACCAACTTCTTATATCAGTTTTTTTCTACACAACACACTGATCCAGCAATGGTCTAGCAGAAGTTTCTGGTTTAGCTTACACATTTACTATATTTGATGTGACTGTCCTGAGACAAATACTTACTGGAAAATAAGTCTGTGTAGTTGCTCATTTAAACACAGCCCTTCAAAAGCCTCTGGAGGAATCTTTATGTAAGTCTCAGTTTGCACACCCATCCACTTACTTATTTTTATAGGCACAGCCAAGGCATAGAGATAGTTTAAAACTAATGTTTGATGGCTTTCACAGGGGCATTGTAAAGCTCTTCCATTGATTTCCAGTTGCCTCCAGAGCCCAGTACACCATGGGAGCATAGGAGTCACCTACTGAAATCACCAGAACTATTTGAAGAGGGTTTACTGAGTAAAATTCTTTCGAGCAAGAACAGAAGATGTACCAGAGGCCAATCCACACAGATTGCCCTCTTCTGAAACCCTTTTCCTACAGCTGCAGGATGCAAAAAAACCTGCTCCCAAGAATATCTTCCAGACAGTTTCTTAGGAGAGAACACGACAGCATTGTTGGCAATCCCGTTACTCTGCAAAGCTCTAGAGGCTGCCCCCAGTAATCATTCCCTCGCACAAACGAGAAAGATACGAAAGTCTGTGCAATATTGTGTAGAGCTTAGAGATTGCTTGGAAATTTAATTAGAGTTTAGTTCAGCAATTAGCTGTTAAGAGAAGTCAAGTTTTCTTCCCTATTTTTTAAGCAAAGACACTTGTTCCCAGCTTTCCACACTGCCACCCCCGCAGAGTTACCTACAAAACACATCCTTTAGGACCCACAAAACTAAAGTCAAATAAGTGAATACCAAAAAAATCTCCTTCCAGATTCTCTCTCCACAAGTAACCTCACTGGAAGCAGCTCAAATATGTTAGTAAGTGAAGACATGTAACAAAGAGGCAATACAACCTCTGTATGGCTGGAACACACTCTTGCAGAGCTTAGAGGCAAATCTCTTCCATGGAGCTAAAAAAAATTCAGTGCTCTCAGGGACCCACTACTATTGAAGTTACTGCAGTACAGCTGAAAGACAACTCCACTTAGTTTTAAATAAGTATCTGAGGTATATTTTCATCAGAAAAGCACAAAGCTCACTGAAGGCTAAATTACCTGCCTTTTGGGACAGACCTTGTAGTCCTGCTGGGCTCTGTGCTGGGATGCCCAGACAGACATTAGTTTAACATTAATTCAGGCGTATCTACACTACGCTGGAGTTGTCAACGTGTTTACAGCACAGATGAACCCTCAGATGTTCCTGGAAATGGAGAACAGTACCACGTACCCATTCATTTTCCCCACATGGCTGTAATAGTCATCACCACCACAAAGCCAAGGACTGACTACATAATATCCTATCCTATACCAGACCGAGGGTTCCTTCCATGAAAGAGATTAAAGAAACCCATTAGAAGAAACTGATACATAACTCATAACGAAACAGAGTTATACCCCATGCCAGTCAGCTGAAAGACACAGCCAAATCATTAAGCTGTAAGAGCCAAAAATTTTTACAGAAGTAATTTTTATGTCTGGTAAAGGCACAGTCATATACTTCTTGTCTATACAAAAGTGAAACCATTTCAGAACTGCAGGTCCTGTATCAAGCCAGCTTGTAACATACTGACTGTGGGAACAAGGGCTATTCAGGAGGACAGCGGATGCGGATGTTGCACTCATACCCCAAAAGGATGTTTCCAGCTTATAATGGCTGCTGACTACCATCTGACTTCAGTGAGAACAACCAGAGCGTATGAAGACAAAAATCAATGCTGCAAGATCACATTAGATATCACCTGTGGAACACAAGTGTCTAGAACTCAGAAGCCTTAAGGTTCCCTACACTGTTTCATCGCCAGGAAAGGATTAATTTTCCTATGGGTTGTTTCTGTTGGAGAAATCCCACCACTTCCAGGAGAGACATGAGCTGCTGAGCTCCAGAGGAAAGCCGATGCAAACAGTCTATTCATCTAGTCTTGTTTCACCCTCACCTGCCTTGTCGGTTTCTTAGCAAGGTTGAGAGTACCTCCACAGGGAGACATGCCAGAATCTTAGAGCCACTGCCAAAGTGTAAACTAAAAATTCATTTTTAACCTTAGAGATACAGGGTGAGCATTGGGTGTTCCAATGTGTTTGCCCTGGACCACCCAGTAAGCAAAGGAAAGAGAGACTTAAGCAGAAAACCCGTTTCACAGTGGAAAGACATTAGGAAAAAAAAAAAAAAATCAATTGACAACAGACATCTAAACCCTTGATCCTGTTAACATTTCTTCTGTGTACTCACAGGGCTGTCAGAGCTCTCTTCATCTGTGGGAAGAAACCTTGTTTCTACCGAAAAGACCATTGAAACATTAAATATATATCTAATATTCAGTAGGTTTATAAGATGTTGGTTGCCTATAGCAACACAAAGGCATTATCACCAGACACTGCTTAACTGAGATTGCAATTTTAATCACTATTAACCTAGTGCACATCCAATCAGAGGTTTTGTCTGGACACAGAGCTGACATTTAAGTATAACTATCTAATTCAATAGGTACTTTTCTAACATCCAGACCTGGTTATTTAGATGAGAATAATTAAAGGTAGTGGTACAGCACCACAAAATTATCATGTTCTTAATCAACACTGCATGCAGAAAATTCAAACCTTACAGAGAATAATCCTTCATTCTAGAGAAAAGACTTTAAATTTGAGGTTTCTACTGTCTGCCACCTCTTCCCCTGGAAAGCAGAAGTCACTACCTATTTTTTTTACGTACAGCTCTTTGGAGACACAGAAGAGCCCACAGAAGCTCAGCGTACCACCAAAGAGGGCTACAGCAGGACTTGCTCAATCTATCAAGAAGATGACAGTTTTCACAATAACAGGGCACATCATCCCAAGCGGACCGTAAGCCTCCTTCCTGTAAGTTTTGGCAAGAATTCTCTTCCACTGACCAAAAAATTTTATTTGGTTCATCAGGACGTTTCTGTGACTCATACCCACCTTCTACACATTTTGGGACAGAACCAAAACCCTCCACTACCAGTTGCCCAGTTCATCCCTTTTTCAATAGTTCTTTAGCAGAGATATTCACAGACAGGACAGATTCAAACAATGTGGAGAAGGAAGATCTTGCTTTGTGTTTAAAACTCCTCCCTTCAGCAGACCACAGTGAATGGAGCTTGGGTGCGATTTTTACCTTAACCAGAGAACCACCCTTCCTCAGGGCAAGGCCAGACAGATGGAAACAATTTGCTAGCTGCAGACAGCCATGCAGGGAAAGGGGTTGTAACAGATGACATGAGTAGGTATGATAATTATAGCTGGTGGCCACAGATCAGACACACACCGCCTATGCCCCAAGTCCTGTACACATGCTTTTGGAGTGGTGCACAACCTTTTGATTTCTTGGTACAGCTAAGTGTGTACCTGCTACACCAAAACAGCAACACAACAGTTTACAGCAAGGCTTTACCTTGCAAGCCCTGTAGTCCAGCTTACCCAAACTTGTCAGAGGTCTGCAGGTAGCAAAGGAACCACACACACGCCTCCCTCCATCCGCTGGATAATTAGGCAGATGGGAAGCCTGCAACAAAGCCACCATGACACAGTCTGTATTCCTGTTCACTGGACCTTGTAATGCAGCTTAATTCCTCCAATCTAAACACCAAGGCCTGATAGCTGCTAATTCTCTTGCCCATTTCTAGATTACATTAGAAATCCAGAAGGGAGCTGTTTGCATTAAAAATAAGATGTGTCACATTAAGCCATTGGGGCATTCTATAAAAGCTGGTGAAAAGCTTTTTAAGAAAGCACGCTAAGTAATACTGGCTTTTCTTCTTGCTACTACCTGGCCTTTGCATCCAAATGGCATTCAGCACAGGGAAGGCTACCCCGTGGTTGAATTCCAGTGAGGAAAGTCCTGAGCCAGCACCACAAACATTGCTAGATCTGTAAAAATCCTTCTCCAAGCTATGACAAAGAGATATGGACTTCAAAGAGCAGCTCCTCTGGAGATCAGAAAGAATCCCTGCTATATGCTTTACCAGCAACTTTTAACCCAGCATCCTGGATTTGTTTTCAAAACCTTTAGCCCAAGAGTCACTTAATATGCAGCATGAGGCACAGCCTGACACTGGGGCTGGTCAGTGTCCTGCAGCGTTTCCTGGCACACGTGGCCACGGACTCATCTCTGGTTGTAACATTTTAGACTGCGACCATACAACTTGCTGTTGAACAAGTGACAGAAGCATGGAGCAATGCTGCATCAGGTGCAAGTCAGCTAAGTTTACGCATCCGAGTAAACAGAGCTTAAGCACACACTGAATATGTTCTTGAAGACTGGCCATTGCACTCTAAGTACAAAACCTGGTTTTCCTGAAAGTGAAAAGTGCGTATGCTATTACCGCTAGCCAAGCTACTATGAAACACCTTCTGTTTGATCAAAGCCATGTCATGCAATCATTTTTTAGATACTTGCATTGACACTTCTAGTTCTAATATTTTACCCACTACAGTTACTGCTGGAAGGGAAACCTCTAAGAGCCAACAAAAGCTTCGTGCATACCAAAGCCAGCAGCTAGTACCTGAGACTGAGTGAAAACTAGAGTGATGCTCAGCATCTCAAGTAGAACTGATCACACTAATCACACTCTTCTTACCAGGAGAAGGTACTTGGCTTCCACAACCCAAAGCAAAATGCAAGATGAATTTTCTTAACTTTCTTCCATTAATTTCACTTCATTTTCTTTCATTAACCTGCCTGGATGTGGTCCTGTGCAGCCTGCTGTAGGTGAACGTGCTTTAGCAGTGGGGTTAGACTAGGTGATCCACAGAGGTCCCTTCCAATCCCTACTGTTCTGTGATTCTGCGAGTCTCTCCACTGGCAGCTGGAAGAATCTCAATCATTCCTTCATACCAATCTGGTAATAATGCAGATTTCAAGGAAAGATGTTGCTCATCCCATAAACCTACCAATGGAGGTTTTCAACAAAACAAAAAGGTAAAGGTTTCTGCTTCATTTCTTATTTTGTAGTTTGACTTCAGGGGCAGAAGGGGAGGAAACCAGAGAGAGAATCTGCAAGAAAAACTTCCATTCCACAGCAAATCGGGACAGCTAGTGGTAGAATTGTATCAACACCAGAGAGGAGAGACCTCTATTAAAAAAAGTGTTAAAAGCAAAAGGGTTCTTCGGAATAACGTGAAACGATACCAAAGCTGGGACAGTTGGTGAAAGCACTGACACATCATAGCTTGCAACTGCAAACTAGCCTCAGCAGTTCACAAAGACAGCTCTGTACATCTGGTAGCAAATCCTCTGCAATGGCAAGTGTCTCAGAGACTGGCACAGCACGTTACCTTGCTCACACACATTAACTTTTCCACAGAGCTAACCAAATTTGACTAGAGCCCTTGGAGGTGTTGCAGTTTCCAGCATCCAACTGTACCATGTTCTATTTATGTATGGACTCTGTCTTCTAATGACACACAATTATCTCCAAAACTAGCACTACAATAAGGTAGGACAATAAGACTAATACTGATACAGATTAATTTTAATTGCACAGCAGCATTTACACTACCATAGCAATCTAATAAGAACCGCAGCACAGAATTTCAAAATAAAACCTGATTTTGGCCCATCATTTCTGGACAGCTCCTGGGGAACAGACCTAAGCTGCCATTTCCTTTGCTCCATTTCAGTAAGAGGTGGTGGCATACAGAGTTGTTACATTTAAACAGCACTTCCCACTCAGATCTCAAAGCTACAAGCTTGTCCGTTTTCAAAGCGTCCAATTGACATTATTGAAGGTAACTATGCACAGTGATACTAATTTGCTCCTTTAAGAAAGGATGGCTGAAAGGAAGCTAGAGTAGTTGATTTATTCCACTAGTGTGTTCCTAAAGCAAAAGGTGCATCAACACAACACTGATGGCGCATCACTTTTTAACGTCTGTTTTTAAAGGCTGAAAACAGGACTTATGGCTTGGATGACACTTATGCTTGGCATATTACAGGTTCAAAGATGTTAAGCCTTCTGCCTTGCCTCATTCTACACTCACCACTTACTTCTGCAGCGGTCTTCTTCCAGAAGGACTCCATCAGCATCCTGCTCCCAATACACTCCCCTTGTATCTCCCTCCAGTTCCTCACCTCCACCTGAAGAGCTCAAATCTCACTGTGCTCATACCATCCTACCTCTGATCCTGGAAAAAATCTGCCACTTGTAGGTTTGTAAAGTCCTCCTTTGTGGTTTAAATGGAGCTTTCTAACAGCTGTTCTATCCCCAAGGCATCAGTCACCCTGATGGCCTCCCTTGCTACGCAGTTTTTTTTAAGCTCTTCACAGAGCACAACTTAGAGTTGCAAGACAGGACAGAGACAAATCTCAGTAACAAGAAAAACGCTTCCCACCTACTAACTCCAAAGGTAGGAAGTCCTCAAGCACGCAGCCTTTTTAAACAGCTTGCGTTTTTTGGCTTTGTGTGATTTTTTTTTTTTAAGGTATGTAAGGAGACTGATACTGATTATTCCATATACTGGGGGACACGCAGGCTCTATCAAGAGTCCACTAGCTTTCTGCAACTGAAAATCATGCTGTATTTCAGCCAGGTCTGAAGACAGCCCAACACCTGCAGCAGAGCAGAACACCACCAAGGCATCCACTGACCTGGAGGCACATCGTGGAGTAACAGCTCTTTAAGGTGTTATTGTCTCTCTCCCCATCACCGGTGCTAAGATCTCACGGGTCAACCCTTCCACTACAGCAGACACCTTTGCTTTCATTTTAGAGCTTTTAGATGTACACTCATTGCTCACCACACCTCTCCGCCCTAAATAAAGTTTTAGCTCTTTCATGGTGCAAACCCAGGTAAGCTTCAGAGCAGGGACATAAATCAGGAAACACTAATTAGGCTGAAACATTCACTGGACATGGTTGGTAGTTTTCCAGGTGCTGTGCCAAATTGAAAAAAAGGCCAGATTTACAGAATCACTTACTACACTTTAGCAAGCAGTAAAAAAATTTTTAATAAACCCTGTTGGTTTATTAGCCCTTTCTCCATCCTACTGTAGGAATTCCTGAGACTCCTGTAAATACTAGCAGGTAGAAATAGAAGAAATTTAGAGAGAACTGCTAAATAAACTGGTAAAATACAACAACAATTCCTCCTCTTAAGATTTCCAGTTCTAAAAAAAAAGTTCCTGCAAGAAAAAAGTCGGTAGATTTGAAGTAACTTCAGAAGACATTCATTTGGTCGCTCTAGCCTTTAAGAAGTCTGCAACTTGAACTGTGGACACCGTTTAGGGGAGGGTTAATTTGAATCCTGACCATAAATAGTTTTTACCCCATCTTAGCCATGTCTATCAGGTGCCTCTTGCCCTCTGAGGGGGGCCGTACATACACCACCAGTACCTGAAGTGACCACAGCACAATCCCCTCTTCCAAATGGTAGCAGACGTACAAAGGACTTGGCTGGAGCATGTATTTGCAGGACCTTACTGAAAACTACCCAAATAGCTCTGGTTTAGGGGGCTATACATGTTCACCACCCAAGCACCGCAGGGACCAGTTGATGCAGAGTGAAACAAGTTCAGACAGCATTCGCTCACAATAGACTTTGGCTGTGGGCAGGCACTTGAGGTATTAACTGAAGGTCATGCTGACAAATACAGCAACACCTACCTGGAAACTCAGGGAAAGACAACAGCCAGCTTTTAAAACACCTGACCCAGAAATACAAAATGGCAATTTACATGGCTATCAGCAGACTGTTTAAGTAAAGGAGAGTATTTCCACATGCGTCACACTATTTTGAAGTTTGAGAGGATTCTGGTGGCAGGGACAGATCCAAAATGGCATTCACTATTCACTGCAATACAGGATGTGCAGCACTACAACATGCCAGGGAAGCAGCCCTGCCTTTGAAGAGCAGGCACATGTCCATCTAGAAACTACTATTCAGACACATCATTGAAATTATTCAGACACATCATGGAAATTATTCAAAAGGAAAAGGCAGAATGAGAGGACTACTGCAATTAGCTAAATACACATTTGGAAGTGATGCCTGTTGAATTTGGTTATGATTTAGCAGTTAAGCTGCAGGTTTTTTTATCATCATCGGCAAACAACAGAATTTAGTCCCATGCCCTAGTAACGACCAAGGAAGAGAACTTCTATCTTTGCATAATAAAAAAGATGAACTGACTTCAACCTTGAAAACTTAAAAAGGATTTGTCATGTTTATCAAATAAGATCACAGCCTGAAGTACAGCTTCAGACTATTAAGGGCAGTTCTTCAGCCCTGCTAAACCAAAAGAACAAGTTTGCAATATCAAGGGAATAAATTCTTATCAAGAGTCTAATACACTTCGGAAGGTCAAGCTTGGAGTGGTATTTAATAGGCCTGCCTCAACCATGACTCCTGGCTCTCTGTGTGTCAGCATGAAAACATTATCATCACTGCAACCGACTGCTGGTAATTCCTTGTGATGTTAATGAGTTTTGAATGTATGCAAAGCCTCCCGGCAGGTTCTTCCGAAAGATGTACCAACCGCCACACCAACGGAGGATACCTGTGGTAAAAGCATCTAGCTTTCTCCCGCTTATCAATTAATATAGCAAGCCTGACTTCAGTGGCCATTTGAAAATCTTTCAAAAACCCAAAATCAACTGGCCGGGAAAGAAAGAATCAACAAAAGCACATCAGGACTTGGCTTTGAGTTCCTACATACATATTAATAAAGCTCACAACGTATTCCTATAATTCTGACTAATCTTCCACAAAAAACAAGTCAGAAACCAAAATGAAGTGTTTGATCCTCAAACCAATAAAGATTTGCAAGACCTGTCAGGACCTTGTGCAATCAAGTGAGTCTGCAACACTAGAATAACCTCACAGTCAGATGTGCGCTTGGAAGTTGAGTGGTCTGAAGACTTAACATTGAATTTTTCTACTTTTTACAGAATTATCAACGGTCGTTCAGCATCAGAGCCACTGCCAAACTTCCACAGCTTACTGAGAAAAAGTGAAACTTCTATAATTCTGCAATTGTGTTATGAACAAGATGAGGAAATTAAGTAAAACAGCATCACGCACCTCATACGCCACTAGAAGCACCTCATGCCTCTCCAGCCAGGTGCTAGGATATTAGCCACCAGGTCATCAAATCAGCACCACTATATAAGCACACAACACTAAGTGTTGCTTCCAGGGTTAATCATTCGGACAAGCAAGGGACAACTTCAGCACTAGCAGAGCCTGCTGGTTTCCAGATCAGAGTTGAACAGACAGCTGGTGTCTTGGCAACACACACGTATACTTTGTCCATCTCTTGTCCAGACTGACCAACAACCAGGGACACCGTCACTGAGAAGAGGTTAAGTGTGCACCTAAATCATGCATCTCCATTTGTCAAACTGAGCACAGCCTGTGGCTACAAACCAAGAAGCAAGCACTGCAAACTTCACACCTCAAAGTCAGTATAGAAGCACCTCCAGATTTAATGTGTGCTATCAGTTCACCTCATGGGACAAACTTTTTTCCCTGGATTGATCTATATCTGAAGAAATTTTCCCTGCAAATTCAGAGATTAATCTTTTGCTAACACAGAACCTTAGTGTTAATAAAAGCTCGCATCTGACATTTCCCACTGCTGTATGAGGAAACTTGTTTCTGCAGAAAGCATGGATTGTGCATTCTGTGCAGCTACATAATCAAAAGGAAGCATTCTCCCATAACCAGATAATCTCTTTATAATAATACTTACATGTACAGCATGGATCATCTCAGTTCTTTTCAGAATCTCTTTGCCCTAATTTTTGCAAGAGGTACAAGAATTTCTTTTCATAGCATATCACAAAAGCGCTTCTCTATCTAAAGTACATCCGCTGAATGGTTTGGCTTTGGTGGAACAGATGAAGATGAGGAGCAGTATGGCTTTTTTACTCCATCAAAGCAGTAGAGGCATTGCTAGTGCTTTGCAGAATTCTAGACTATACCTTCAGAATTTGCATTATATCCTGAAGTGGCAATTCCTGCCTGTTAAACCTCAGTACAGATGTGTCAGAACATGTTTTAGAGAAGAGTTGGACTTCCTCTAACTCCTTTACCATACCCATTCCCCTTAATCCTAGTGCAGTGATCAAAACTGGAATCCAAATCCAACTTATGACACACACTTATTCACAGAAATTGAATAGCTAGCAGTTTGTCCTAGGCTTATCAACTGCCAACAACTCAATGTGAAGTGAAGCTTTTACAAGCTCCAGTGAGCTAGGTGACCTCCACCTCCAAAGCCTGTGTGCATGCTGTTCCTACAACTATTCTCAGGACTACTACTCACAAGTTTTTTTTATTATATAAAGGGAAAGTAAGATTACAGAGATCTAGACAGATGCACAGACCCAAAAGTTGGTAGGGGGAAAGAGGAATGGTTAAGTCTTTCCCTGGATTAAATCACAATTTTATTGCAGGATTCTTTGAAGTTTAAGAATCCTAAGCTTGGGGGGGGCGGGGGGGAAAATCTTTTCCTGCTGCTTCCATATCACATGGATCCTGTGAAAGCTCTGTTACACATTCTCATCCCCATCCTGTTCACGTACCCCTGCAGCTGGTCTCAAGGGATAATGTGCTTGGCTTTCTCTTACTTCACATGTATTCCACAGCCAGACGCTACAAGAACCACAGTTCAAATATTGTGCGCTCCCTTGTGCTTTCAAAATACATCCACATTTGCAACCGTTAGGGCTCAATGCTACAATTAAATGACACTACAGCATTTCAATGACCCAGGCTGTGCTTATGCTAAATGTATTTTGCCACTGAAACAAAGCTGTCCCACAGAAGCATGTGACTGGAAGCACTGCTGCAGAGAGGAGGCTATGCCAGCAGAGCTGGTTCCTGTATGGACACAGGAGCTCTGGACATTTTGTTGCACACCTGAGACCCCCACTCCGAACTACCCAAGCCAAGTCCAGAAGGGTGAACCTTCACGAATTTTGTTCCATCAGTGTGATTGTTCCTCTCCATGCCCCAACTGCCTGCAGAATGTCTATGTGGTGTTCAACTGGAGGGTCTGCTCTGGCTATCAGAGACAAGGTATTTTCCATTTGCATCACATACATATGGTTGGGAAGAAAGTCACACTTTCAATGGAGCACATTGTTTTTAGAAGCATGAGTCACAAGATCCTGCCAGACAAAAGCTTCACAATGTCATATCTGGCCAGGAACACTTCTGTTTGTTTTCTCTTTTCCACTAACAACATGCACCCCATGCAGTGCAGACATTTCTCCCTCCCTCTGCCATTTCTCAGAAGGTCAGTCTGCTCAGACAGCTCCTCAGATGCTCCAGTTCTGCAGACTCCAGAAATTTTGAAATTTGTCTTTTACAACACCTCAAGTTACTTGCAAGCACTGATCACAAAACAAGTTTCAGATTAAAAGTTAAGTCCCACAATCAAGTCACTACCAATGAGGATAAGCCCCATGAGTACTAAAGTAGTAAATACATTCTTCTACTGCGCTAACCACTGCAGGCGCAAACCTTTATACTCGGAGATTTCTAACCTATCTATGGCCACGAACACTAGGATTTGACTTACAGAAATGCTCTGCTCCCACAGAATTCAAACATTTTTCTAAATAAATGAGCACCATCACTATGGTTTCTGTGCATTTTGTTTGACAGTCTCTTAATATGAAGAACACTTTGAGGATCAGACTGGGTTTACTGGATTCTGGTTCCTCTCATACATATAAAACATACATATATTAAAAAAAAAAAGAAACCAAACAAAACTGTGACCTTACAGAACGTCTCACACCACTGCAAAGCAAGACAGCAATAATCAGTCAGGAATTCAGCTAGTAATTCAGCATAACTGGGAAGCTGAGCAAGAGTGGATCTGAATCCCCCAACCTCCTGATCTCTAACAGATATTAGACCTGCGTGCTCTAACATGCTCCAAGAAGTTGCTTTCCTAGAACTAGCTTGGCTCAAGATGTGGGAAGTGTCATTGGCTTCCCTTGTCCTATCACCAGTGTGCTGTAAGGCTGGTACATTAGCCAAAGACTCAAACCAACACAGTTTACTGTCTGGAGACATGACTTAAGAAATACTAACAAAAGAGCCTAGGCAAGCATAAATTAATCCCTTCTGATTTTACAAGCATGGGTCTAATCAACAAGTCCTTTTAAATACTGCAATGCACTGCGCTCTTCTGTGAGGACTGCAGTACTTTCTCACTTTGGGGGAAAAAAGGAAGCCACGGTACCTTAAGTCTGAGAATACCATCACAGACGTGCACACAGAAACATGAAAAATCTCAAGTTACCTTAGACAACTGTGTGTAGAAGTAAAATGAAGAACTGATGAAGACACAAAAATAATCACATTTAAGGAAACTAAAGATACTTGGTCCACCAGGAAAAAAGATCTTCTACTGGTCAACTTAAGAGATCTGTTTGAAAGCAAGAAGCAGGAGAGGCCACTACCTTTCTCATCCCAGCTCAAAAGCTCTTCCAATGCCTGTGGCAAACTTCGTGAACAGACTCCATCACATCCCAAAGTCATTAGAGGGTAAGGGAGGAAACAATAATTAGGTTGGCATAAGCATCTCTGACATTCAGACAGTAACCAAGATTTGTTTCACCTGGGGCCACATACAAACACAAACCTGAAACAAGACATAACCAAAATAAACAGTTTATTTGAATATGTGTGTACTAAATCACTAACCTACATTCCCACGCAATCAGTAATACACATAAGACAGGGAGAAACGATGATCATCAGAATACCGCTGCTGTGCTTGCCTTAGCAAAACAGACTGTCTACAGGATTTATCAGACTGAATGCTGCAGAGCCCAAAAGGTCAGCTGCTCATATTAGTGTATCTTAGTTCAGGAAGAAGGCTGAAAAGAAACTAAGAAAAACAGTGTCAGACAAGCATCAGGCAAGACACTGTACCATGCCCAAGGAAGAAGAATTCACATCCGATGGTCCTGGGCATGGAAAGAAATAAAAGCTCGACAGAAAAGCTCTAACATGGTCTGTTCTGGAAGCAGGGTTTGGGAAGCACATGGGGAAAGAGACTGTGACCGTTGATGGGGATAGTGCTACCTGCTTCAGCATTGCACGCAGAGTCTAAACAACGTGCTCTGGCAGGCAGATGGTGCTGGGTTACAGGAGTTACTTGGTGGCTAGTTATTCGGTAGCCTGACCTACACTACAGCTTTGTCGACATGTTTTCTCCACTAACTCCAGACAGACAACAGAACTTACCGAGCTCAGGAAGGCTCTAAACATGTTCTAGGAAAATAACTTCTTCACAGGCAGAGGCTGCATCTCCACTAGACAGCTTGCCAGTATAGCTGGAATAGTTTTCTAAGGCATAACATGTAATAGTCTCCCTTCTCCCTTCTGTATACGAAATAAGGTCTTGCCCATCTTTAGAGAGCCAATGCTCAACAACAGCAACATGTGTTACCTTCAGCTTTGCTAATGAAAATAGCAAACTTTTCCCAGTCCACAACTAAGACGACTCTGCAGCTCACCTAGTAAAAGCTGTTGGGATGCAGCCAGTATACTCTGCATATATTTCAGAGAGCATTTCTTCGCAAAGAAGTTTCCCAAAGTGATAAACCTTGCTATCCTGTGAATCAGTGATGGATGTGTCCAAAATCCGAGCAGATTCCCTAGCAGGTACTCTTCAGAATGAAGAAAATTTGCACCTACAATGTCATTCACTCCTTTTCACTATCCTTAGAGTTAAACCAGTGAAGCAAATGGTTGCTTTCTATTGAATACTACAAAATGGACACTGATCCATTGCACAGGATTACACTTTAAACCTCAGAAACAATAATGGTCAGAGAGACTACACAGGGCTCGAGCTGGAACTGACAGATTTACTAGTTGCAAGTAGCTGCATCACTACAATGTCAATTTTATAGTGACAGATACAGAATAACCTCAGCAGGACCCTATGTTCAAAATGGCACAAGACTTCATCAAAGATGCATGGCTTGTGCAAGTGGGAGGGGAAAGCGCAGACACATTTTTACAGACTGTGGAAAGTGACAGATAACTGATCTGCATAGAAGCCGAAAAACAACTGCTCCAGCCAAAGTCTTAAAATGTCTGGAAAAACCAGGCACACCATCATGACTGACTGACTTCCAGTCCTGCCGTCAGCCAGCTCCACTCTTCATCATTGCCCCACAGATCACACCAGTGATGAGGCCTCCTCTATACTTATGAAGTTCAGTCTTGAATTTGACAGCTAGGAAGATCTAACTCCAGAGAGGCCACATATGCCCTACAGTGCCGTTGGTAAGCTGAGGGCTTTCCGTGAATGAAGGCTTGCAGAATTAAAGGCACGCGTTGTTCTCTCTCACCCCAGCATTTTGCTCATCTTGTCTGACGCTATGGACCTGACACTACCTGCGGGCAGAGAGAGTATATCAGCAGTAGAGGCTGTATCAGCAGCAGAAATTGGTGATATTAATATCAAGCCACAGATAATGAGCTCTCAGGAGTTATGGAAGAATCCCAAGAGGGGACCGTGCAGCTTTAACTCTTCACAGAGTTCAGTGCCCCTTTTCAAACACCTTTCTTCACTCAAGAAGAGATTTGCAAACATGACTGACAGAACAACCACAGTCAGAGCTTGTACAGGGAAGTGGAAAAGAAGAAACAGTGTGCCTGCAGAGACAGTGCCAGCCAAAACATGCTCCGGTGTCCTGACAGGTCATCCTCTAGCTACACCAGCCACATGCCTCACCACACCTGCTCAGGAGCCTGCGCTGGATCACTGCTGGAGTTTCCGCCTGGCCTGGGGTGGTAATAAAAATGCTTCTGTACCTCTGCACCAAAGGCCTGATACAGGACAGGGAGGGGAGAGGAGAGGACAGCACCCCAATAAACTGAAGTAGTCAGGGAGATAATCTTCAGACAACCGCTACAGATGACACCGCAGCACATCAAAACAGGCTGTACAACTAAAAGCCACACTGTCTGAAATCGTTCTATTTCAGAAACCATAGTACTGCAACATTACAAATCTCTTGTACTGTAAACATTTAGAAAACATATAGCTGTGTAACCCCTGGGCTACATTACAAGGAATATACATAGGGATGACATTTTCATTTTAGAAGCTTTTTCCTTCTAGAAGGATGAGTTTCTTGTGTATCTGCACTAGAGACCTGGTGTTATATTAATGCATGATTTCTAAGCCTGACAGGTATAACCTTTCTTTTTGCTTCTTAGTTACTTCTGGTTTTGTATTTTTAGGTTTTTCCCCATTTTAGGGATGCACCAGACAAAACAAAGAGATCTTAACACACAGCACAACTTTCCTAAGGCAAGATAGTCAGTATTTTCCAAAACCAAAAAATGTAGATTTTAAAAACTAAGTATCCAGTAGATAATCTATTTTTTTCTTTTCTGTTTTTCATTTCTAATGTTCAAAAAAAGCTGTACAGAAATGCATCTTCTGTCTCTTCAAAGGTTACGGAAATTTTGCACCTCCAAGATCAGCGTAGGTTTGGCATCTCAGCTAAAAAGCCAACAGCATCACTGTAGGATGTGGCTAAGCAAAATCCTTAGGTTGACTGTCATCACAGCCACATCAACCAGAATTAGAGTTACCAGTCTGAGGTCCGCAGCCTGGCAAACATCTGCAAGGAACCAGCCTGTCCATGATGCTTCAGAATGAGATACAAAAACCATCAGCCCAATTCCTCTGGAAAGAGCTCCCATTTTTTCACACGGGCCAAGAACTGGGAAACCGAAGTACTGCATTCCAGCTGCTGCCTTCAGAAAGCGAGCCAAAGTCTCAGGAGTTTGTGTCAAAGCTCGTCTGAAGCCGCTGCACTTTGACAGGTGCTTTTTCTCAGGAAAAGTTGTACTGATGCCATTTGGGCAAGAGCACTTTTACTCTACTTCCATTTTTGTGCTCAGAACAGAAACTGCCTGCATTAGTGTACAGGAGCAACACGTGATCCAACACCGTCGTCATCTGTCAGTTTGCCATCCTATGCCAGCCAGTGCTCAGGGTATGCCAGAGAGACAGGCTCAGGAGTGTTTCACCTACCAGCAGAATTCAAGATACAATCCCACCACATCGTGCTCAATACATTCCATTTTAACAAATTACTAAGGATTTTGCAAGAGTTTAGCTAACAACACAAAACACAGACTTAAAAATCACAGGCAGAGCATGTGGTGAGGCTCTGAAGAAAAGATGGGTCTACATATAATTACAGGCCACTCCATTCCTATTTCAAAGCATATTTTAATTCTTCTTTTCTGCAGCATTCTCACTATGCAACTGTTCCTTCATCTCTCCCTTTAATATCTACCTCTGTAATGAGAGCTATACGGTAGGAAGCCTTCCTGACAAAAAACATAGAGAAAACAAACCAACACCAACCAGCACAACAATGCACCACCACCACCAGACTAGGAAAAACTGTCTAGTTGGAAGTTAAAAAATGAAATATCAACCCTATCTGCCAAGATAGCTATCTTCCAAGCATAAGCGTCCCAGAAATAACGAATTTCAGGCCTCATCACACCATGCATCCCTGCAATGCTGGGAATTGACTTTATCTGAGAATAACACACTACCCCATTGGCTAACCAAGAGATCTCTTTCTGCAAGTACAGAACGATAGTGACAAGCCAAGTCAGAGATCAAATAGAAACTAAGCAAAACAAAGTTGCCACAGTTGAGCTTGCATCATCTTCACAGAGAAGACACGACGCTAAGCATCAGGAGTAAACAACACCCCTTATAAATTAGTTTATACTAATTTGAAGAGGGGGGCATTTTTTGGGATGGAAGCCAAGAGCCAACAGCATCCAAGACAGTAACTGGGGATCAGAACAGACCACCCCATTTTCCTGGAAAGGCGCCAGGTCAATGTGACCAACTGCCGGTTATGAACCTTTCTTCACTCCCACGATAAGTATGTACAGAATTGTGCCACAATATCAAAATATGCAGAGTAATGTGTCTCTCAAAGACGTGAAACACTGGGTGTCACCACATGCTAAAACCTGCCAATGTTTAAGCAGGGTCTGTATGCCATCCTGCCCACCTGCCTACAGCAGCTCCCTCTCACTAAGTGCCACGCTGAACCGTTCCTTGGGTCTGCATTGGTGCACAGCAGTTCTTGTAACAGATGTTTGTAGAGGTCAAGCAGAGTCAAGACAGCTTGCTTGACTCCACAATGCTTATGCAAACAGGCTGGAGAGAGGATGAACTGATTGCCCACCTTCTTAACTTCACGTCACTGCATCCGATGCAAAGGATAGGAGGTCACATGCAACAGAGCTGGCCACCACACAGCCTGCAGACCAAACGCTTCTCGGCTCTCCAACACAACCACTATCCGACTTGTTATTAGCAGAGAGAAACTTGCAGCAACCAGAGATCTGGGTAGGCTTTGTCACAGCAACCAGTACTCCACACAGCTCCAGTCTGTACTGGTTAGATACTGCCTTTAGTCTTGCAATGAGACACCAGTGCAGCCCTTGGACAAAGCTGTCAAAGAGAGAAGGTTCGCCCACCAGACAAATTCCAGCTTTAAGGAAGTTACTTTTGCAAAAAGCCATGGATGTGTCAGGTTCTCTGTCACTGCTCAGTAAACACAACACCAATTACTGTCAGGATGGACTCCAGACATTAGTGTACCATCACCCCTGACAGACAGCTGATCAATAGTGCCAGTATCAGTGGCAGGTTTGGAGGCTGAGGGGCTCACAAAGGCTTCAGACTACTTTCAAAGAATGGCTTCCCTTCACCATTTAACAGCCGTACCTATCTCTTAATTTTGAACATTAGCAGATCAGCAGGCCTGTCTGTCAGATGGTCTCCAGGCAGATCACCAGTGGTTATCCTGCAGTGCAGCATAAAGGCATCAAAAGCTAAGATGACACTTTATCTACACAGACAAACAAGACATTCAAAAGTGTGCATGCTGGTCAGCAACACAAAGTTTTTAAGGATTTTCAGCAAGGCCTAGCTTCAGTAACCTCACTTCAGGACCCTTCTCACACTCCCAGGTACTGGCCAGACTCAGAGGGAACAGTGCTCTCCTAAGACACCCTCCAGCCTGAACACGATGAAAAAACATTTCACCCAGTGCATGCACTTCAAATCAAGCAATGGACTTTCTCATGTCTATTTGCTTTCAGCAGGGGATCATGTTTCAAAATATTATTTTTTTTATAGCTTCAGTGGCAATTCACGACTTTTAGGTCCCACCTGGAAAACAAACTTCTACCTCAGCCCTTTGAATGTGGAAAAGACTGCCAGTCTCATCTCTCCCTGAGACCATATGGAACCGAAAACTTATACACTGGGAAGAAGAAACAGTAAGTCCCAAGATACTAAGGTTATTCTGTACTTTAAAATATAGGATGGGAGAGAGAGAAAGGGACAATTAGTAACTATAATAGAATAAAGCAGCAGTATTGGGCAGAACCGTGTTACCCAAGCAAGTCAGTATGATAAACCCCAGCCTGCTTCTGAACTGCAAGCACGCTTGCAAGCATCCAGTCCCTACGCGCAAGGTACAGACCGGAGCAAAAAAACAGAAGAAGCCTCTGTAGCAGACTTGTTCTGTCCCACTTCTGAGCCCGACGCCAGCATTTCCAGGCACGTGGAAGAATCCTACACACCCAGTCACAGCAACAGCCCCTCACACACACAGGGTTTCACGATGAGCTCCATTAGTTGAAGATCAACTGAAACCCTGAAGCACAGGTTCAGAGTATTCTTTTTATGCAAGTGTCAAAACCTTTTGTGAAAATTTCCTAATTCTTGGCTGCTGAAGAAGGGAAGGAAACCTGCTTCCTAAGCTTACTGCCACAGCTGCACAACATACCATCCTATCCCAAGACAGCAGGGTTGAACCTGATGACCTCTTTGGGTTCTGCTCACTCCATGGCCATGCAAACGTGCACATGTGTGCCAATTCCACTCCTCCACTATTATCATGGGCTTTCTAGAAAATACTTAGGAGTAATTTTTGTCTGCCAACAGCCTTCCCAAACTCGCTAATCTCACTACTACGCCCTCTGCCCTCAACATGAATAGAGGGCCAGCCTTGTTACATCTGTTGCATCTCCTTGATAAAAACACACACAAGTATGGCGTGCAACAAGTCCACAACAGCTTCTATGGACAGTTTTCTTACCCTGCACAAAGGTTAGAAGCTAAAGAACCAAACAACAACAAAATCCAATAAACTAAACACATTTTCACAATTTGTCAATACTTCCACCATAAAAAAGGGCTTTCCTTGCCACTGAGGGGTAATTTGAGTTTGAAGACCTTCACAGAGGGTCTTTCTGTTCACAAGACAATTGCTGTGTTCTCAGCTTTTTACAAACACTAGCGGTACATAAGCTCTCAATAATGCACAGTTTGATATACTGGAAATCTCAGCAGCATCTTCAGTGCTATCATGTATCTGCCAATAACCTATCCTGACCTGCCGTCAAAAGGATCTGTGCCAGTATTTCGTCAAAGTTCTTCCCACCTCTCCAAACAGTGCCAATCCCTATCTCACATAATCAGATGCCGAGATGGAATTTGCTTAGTACAGGTGCCAAAGCGAATCAACGTCTTTAGTGAGTCAGCCCGTTATCCAGCTTTCACTTTAATGCCAAGGTGAACTGTATTTCAACAGGTCCCAGGCTACACATAACAACGCGCCTTCAAGCAGAGAGTGAGGCAGACAGGAGTAAGGAGAGAAGAACACACAAAGGAACCTCTCTGAGATGGGAAACAGAAATGAACAAACACATTCAAGTGTTCTGTGGCATGCAGCTGGGGCACAGCACATACACAAGGAAGCCTGTCGCATCAAAGCAAAGCAGCTACACGCTCATATGATGTCTTGGACTACGTGGCGATGATCTAGCATCTCCCATGGCTGCCAGCCAGCCGGCCTTCCTTCCTAAGTGTCATTTCAGAAGCTACCAAAAGCCTGGGACCACTCTACCTGCCCATTTACGCAGTCGCAAAGTCCCACGAGCCCGTATACTTCCTTCTCTGCAAAGACTCCCCAGGGTCCCATGTAGCAGTGTAACCATTATGTCAACCTCTTCAGAGCTCATTAATTGAGCACAATTGTGACTACGAAGCGAAAAAAACATCCTGGTACAAAAAACACCTGCGCTGGCGTGGGGAATGGGGAATCCAACCCTCACAGACGGCTTTCTTCACGTCAAGAATTTTATGTGAGCAAAACTAAATTTGACAGCGACGTTTCTCTGCAAAGCACCTGGACTCTTCACACCTGCCAGCAGCCTGGCGCCGAGAAACATGGCTACAAAACCAGCCTTGGAGGGGGCCCGGCAGCTCCTGGCCACACGCCCGTCGCCGGGGAGCACAAACACCGCCCGGTTCTCCCCCCGGATCTCGCCTCTTTCGTAAAAGCCGACCCAAAGCCCACCAGCCCCTCAGCTCCCGTCCCGCCCGCCCGCC
>Ga0065711_1000104_pt1 | contig 99768 bp, 43 predicted proteins | sample Hoacrofraction12_FD_59098 | JGI IMG/M metagenome (GOLD analysis project Ga0065711, IMG submission 59098) | Hoatzin crop microbial communities from Cojedes, Venezuela - Epithelial fraction 12 v2 (version 2) | ecosystem: Host-associated > Birds > Digestive system > Esophagus > Crop | place...
GGGTCATCTAGTCCAACCCCCCTGCCGAAGCAGGGTCACCTACAGCAGGCTGCAGAGGACCTTGTCCAGGTGGGTCTTGAATATCTCCAGAGAATGAGAATCCATGACCTCTCCGGGCAGCCTGTTCCAGTGCTCCATCACCCTCAGAGTGAAGAAGTTCTTTCTCATCTTCAGATGGAACTTCAGTTTGTGCCAATTGCCCCTTGTCCTGTCACTGGGCACCACTGAAAAGAGTCTGGCCCTGTCCTCCTGACACCCACCCTTAAGATATTTATAGACATTTATTAGGTCCCCTCTCAGCCTTCTCTTCTTCAGGCTAAACAAGCCCAGCTCCCTCAGTCTTTCCTTGTAGGAGAGATGCTCTAGTCCCCTCATCATCTTTGTAGCCCTTTTTCAAATGTTCACCGAGTTGTTTCAAGGCAGCTCAGCTCTATTCTTATCCTCCTACTTTTCAGGAAAGGAAGACAGAACATCCCTCAGGAAGAGGAATCAATATTCTGGTGACACTTAAACAACAAAGAAATCCCAGTTCCCTAGTGAGCAATTGCCAATTTAATTTTGCCATCTTCAGTAAGTCTGTCTTTTGAATGCTGTCAAGGTGCCAACATATTCATTATGGGCTCAACTTTCTTTTGTCACAAATACTTTGCTCAGGAAACATACACCTAGTCGCCTTGCCTGTGTCTGAGAGGAAAACAACATTCAATAAATCAAGGCCCTGCCTAGCAGTTTTAATCTCTAACCTTATCACAATGAGAGAACTAAACAATATTTAGAATTTTAACCAGTGTTTGAAAAAATGATCACTTACTTTGCATAAATAAAAACACTAAAATAAACCATAAGCACGTAATGTTATATATAGATACATGAAGAATATGTCAGTGTCCATGCGGGCAGACAGGTGATTCATAGCAAAAAAGCCTGACAAATCAAGTCATAGCCACACTTTATAAATCAGCCAAACTTACTTAGGATTTATTTGCCTTGCAGTAAAGTATGCAAGTCCATCTGTATTTTGCAAGGCACAAATGAAACATACAGAGTTGGTTCCTTCTGTCTTACCAGTACATGTCCATAGAAGTAAACATGGTAATTATTTAAGAAACAAACAAAATACCCTAGACAGGCTCATGAAACAACCCATGGGAAAGCACAAGGAACCACCACACTGATGCTGGCCAGGAAGCAGAACAGCGCTCACAGTAAATGTACACCTTCTCACCTCTACTGGCACCCCACAGACTGGAAGAGGAGTAGCCCCAAAACTGAGCCTTTGTTGTCATTAGGAAGGACTATGAATTACAGAACAACTGTCAAGACTTTGTGCGGGATGGTGAAAAGCTACAGAAGGCTCGTTTGCCTTGAGAAGGCTCGTTTTACTCCTGCACACATGTGTGAGTTGAGCCTGGAGACACTGAAAAGCAAACACTGCCTGCCTGGCAATTAACCAAAATCCTCTGCATCCAGGTAACTACAGCAGAAAGGCAGGTTTTGTTACCAAATACAGTCCTCACTGAGAAGCCACAGCAATTCTCTCCTCAAAGACAAGCAAAACATATCAAAGCATTCCAGAATAAAGCAGTAAGAGGTGAAATATTAAATAAAAATACAAAGCAAGCAGCATTCACTGATTCAGTAACGAAGGTGTGTGGCTCACTGCTACCCCTAGACAGTGAAAGCTCAAGACCTCCTGGCATGACTACATTTACAGAAGTTTTCAGGAACTTTGCTTATACATAATCACGTCTCCTGATAGCAGAGATACCCCTGAAATAGTACTTCATTCTATCAGCATGTTCTAATCATCAGCCTTTCCATAAAGCAACGAAAAAAACTCTTTTACTTTCCTCTTCTTTCATCTGTCTTCCAGGCTTTGCTCGCCTTTCCCCAGTCGTCTTTTGTTCCCTTCCTCCTCCTTGAAAAACTCACTCTCTTATCTCTAAATCTTCCACTTTAGGCTTACACTAATCCTGGTTTACTGATTTACATTCATAAATTCTTTCTCTTTGTCCCTCAATTTTCCCTCCTGCTCTGATGCCCTGGTTAATCCTTTCTTTATCCCATACTCTGGTGTCCCAGATGACAAATCTGTTATTTATCTGTTTGGTAAGCTTAATCTTCAGAGGTACCCAGAATTCCTACTTTCAACACCTTTCCCCATCTCATACCTCTACCTTTACATGCTCACAATTCCTACCCCCATATCTATCTTCTTTACCTCTTCAGAGAGACATTTCATAGTGCCTGGTTTTCTGATCTGAGAGTACTGCAGCTACTGTGAGCAGAGAACAGAGGATATTCTGAAGACCCAAAGGGCTGTGGGAAGCAAACTTGTACAATCATGCTGTTACACACAGCCCCTGATGGCTGCATTTAGGTGGGGCAAAAGCAGCAATAAAGAAAACAGGCAGGGAGACAATGGGGTGGGGTATGATTTGAAGAAGCCACAAATTGCTTTCCCGGTATAAAAAGGATGTAGTGGCCAGTGGCAGCATATGTTATGCAGCTAGCAGATAATAATCAGGGCTATAATTGCTCAAAGATTTCAGAAGAACCACCAGGCAGTAAATTGTGGATGCTCCTGACTTAGTTTTGACATGTGAAATGCAAACAACATTAGCATTACTAGATAAAAAGGGGAATGTTTCACTCACTTTCACTATAGTCTCATATTCCATTTCTACTTCTGTTTTTCCTCTACTTCTTGTTCTTCTATGCTCTTTAAAACAAAACCAAGGATCATTTCAATTTGATGTGATTAACAATTACTCTAAGCTGAAATTACATAATTCTGTGCATTACAGTAAAATAACATCTCTTTAAACTATGCGCTTAATGAAAAACAAAAGATTACTTCATGCTTCTGTGTGCTGGCTCATTAATATTTGACTAGGTACATGTTAGTCAGAGAAACCAGTCTATTTATCACAACCTGTCACTCCATACTAACAGAGAACAATGTTTCAACTGTGTTATGTGGGAGATCCGGGTTTACTTGAAGTTGCAGCTCATGCACATCACAAGAAGTGTGTCACTTTTTTCTGGGAAGGGGAAAAAAGCATCTCTCTGAAGGCAAAAAACGAGCATCAGCCATGCTACCTGAAGTATGTGCTTGAAGAAATACCTCTGGCCATTGCAGCAGGAAGGCCTCAGACTGCAATCATGACCAATCCCATGAACTCAGCGCCATTTGGATGGAAAACCGTCAAGGACATCATCACGTGCTTCCAAGAGCGGTGCTGCTCTTTCACCAGACAGCCTACTCCCTTTGAGTCAGTCTTGCACGAGTGCCAGGGTGAGCTATGGGACGTGCTGTTGCTGGAGATGTTACTACTGTTCACTCACCCTCATCCTGCGTTGGTGTTTATCTCTGGAGCTGAAACTTCTGTTTGACAGTTCAAAAGAGTGGCAGGATTTTCAGATTGTCCCATCAGCCTAGAAGACCCTGACGTGCTGTAGGCAGCTAGACGCTACTCTGAGCTGACTCACTGGGATAGCTGTGGCTCATCACGCACCACTCCGGGCACCCCTGAAATTAAACTCTCTTTATTGAAGAGGTCTAAGGTCTGGATCAGAGAAGTCCTGAAGGTAATCCAGCAGCAACCAAAAAGATTCAAGGTTTTTCGCTTGTGCAGCTACTAGGAGATGGCTAGAAAATTACAGCCAGGAACTGAAAAAAAGGTGACTTTTTGGCTCTTGCTAAGTGCAGTCTTTAAACAATGTTGCCATGCCATTTTCAAGTGGCTGCAGTATGTTTCATTCTCTGTCGAGTTAAATCATTGTGGTAACTGTCTTGTTTTCCTCTAAAATAAGTGTTATTGCAGTATTCAGCGATATGCTGCTTCATACGGATAGTGATTACATGAGTATATTGCTGAACTTCGTTCTGTTTGTAGAAGTTAAATCACAGCTCTTTTATGATACATTTGGTGCCACTAAAATCATGACACTTTCCACATCATATACTTTATACTCTATCATGTATTCAAGACAGTATTGTATTGACATTGTCCAGGAGCCAGAGTTGTAATGGCATCCAATGTAATATGGTGTTACTAGGTGAGAGTCAGCCCTGGAATAATTGCATGCAAATTCACTGAGGTAAACTGTATTTTGTCTTAGCTGTCAGGCTGGTTACAAATGAAATTGAAACTTTTAAAAACAAATAGAAACAGACAATAGCACAAAATAAAGTTTCTCCTTTAATATTTAAAGATTAAATAGCTTAATAACTGAAGTAGTACTTTTAAAATTTGTTACAAAACACTTCCTCTCAAAGCATTTTCTTAAACTGAATACAATTATTGAGTCACTCCCTTGGTAATGGGTGAAGGAGCAGAACAATACGTTTGAGCACTGTGTCCTCATTTTACTTTCATGCAGATTCATAAATGCCTTCTAATTGAGTCACAATGGCAGGCAAAAAACACAATTAGCTAACAACGTGGCTGGATTTCATTGAAATCCTGTGTAAGGGAACTTATGCCACCTTCTCATATTGTGTTGCAACAAATGAATGAAAGCATTTTAAAAATTTTCTCCTTGAACTCTTTCTCACCTTGGTAGCATTGGGCTGTAAAATTACTGCATTAACACTGACACAAATGGTGTTATAAGATACATGTTGGGTATAAGATGGTCAGGAAATGGGTGCCAGTGATTGTGGTAGCTTGCACCATTTTGACATGCAAAATGAATCTAAAATTTTAGCTGAGGAAGCAGAAGGTGACTGTGGCAGAAAAAACATAGAAGCAAGAAGGTGAAATGTAAAGTGCAAAAAGAAAACTACTTTGTTTTGCACAGTTCCTTATCACTTCTCCTGATGCACTTCATTTTTCCATCCCTTTCATCTATATACTTCACTGGTTTTGTGTTCCCACTGACACACAAATCAGATAAAGTGCCTTACTTAAAATCGGCTATTTTTACAAAATTACATAGACGTTTGCAGCACACAAACATTTTGGTACTGTGGATGTTGGTCTAGTTACTTCAGTGAGACTTTTAACTACTGTAGGCAGGTTAAGGTTTGATTAGAAATTTCTTTAAAGCCAGTCTTTGAAAACACTACTAAGCATCCTCTTGCTAAATTCCTTAGTTTGTGCAGCATTATTACTTTTCCTTACTTTTGGCACCATTTTTAGCCAGCGTCTCTGTTAAAATACACATCTTGGTTTGTGAAGATGTGTGTCTACTTTGCATGCAGGTGACTGCGGGTACATATCGGGCACTGCTCACACGCCAGGATGTGGCTGTGCAAAGTAAGCACGCATTTGCAAATGTGCAGATTTTACCTACCTGGAGGATGAACATCGGGCTCAAAATAAATAAACATTTCAAAAAAAGGAACATCCAAAAATGATACCAAAAACATCTGTTTCATCAAACTGAGGATTTTCCCTTTGATTAGTTATCAAAACACAGTCCACTGAAAGTAACAGAGATATCTGGATAGCATGAATTCCACAGTGATAGATTATAAGGTTACAGGATAGAACTACTTAGTTGTAAGTAGGGTACACACCACTTGACACCTACAGTGTTTACAGAACTTTTAACAATATAGTCTGTGCACTTGCACCATTAGGATACTCCCGATCCAAATGACGCTAGTGTAGCAGACGTATATTATATATTAGGCGCACATATTTACCACAGGGGTGCTCACTAGTTTTGGAGCTCCAGTCATTGTCTTGCAGCGTAAGAAAGAGAAAGTCAGAGAGAAACACAGGGATTAAAACAGACACTGAATTTCAAGCTCTTTTCTATTCTGATGGTCATGACTGTAGTTGTCATAATTAGCTGTTCTTTAAAATCCCCAAGGAACTTCTCGATTCTAGTGAGAGAAGTATCTTTCTGTATGCACCGACATCGTGTTAAGCAGCCTTTCGTGAAATCTCTAATACGTAGAAAATACAATACAGATAATACATACACTTTCCAAATCATAACTAAGCAGCCAAATATCTATTGCTTTTATTAGCCCTGCGACAACATTTTAGAGAAGACACACAAGAGAACTAGACTGTAGAAGAACACTAATGACAGGGGGAAATGTTAAAACACTATCTACTATCAAAGTCAATGTCTACCTAATGCTGGTTCCCCAGCAGTTTTCTGGAGACACCAGACATCAGAAAGTCCAGAATTCAATCCAGTGCAAGTTTAAGCTTTTAAAATATTGAAGTAGAATATATTCTGGTTTATCTGATGATCCTAGATGTGTCCTCACTTGTGCAAAGGGCCACAAAAGAGGTTGCATTTTATATTTCTGGTTTCTAAGCTGTGGTGAAAAGCTGTGTTGTGTTCTCGTTTATTGTGACATTACTATAAAGAGCTTCTACCACAATTTGTCCAGATTTATATTCTTACCAGCACATAGAACTGTGGCACAGAATCATGTCATTCACCACAACAAATTGTGCTGACCTAATACCTCCAACCAAATGTTGTTAATATGACTATTCTTTACAATTACCTTTTATGAACCTTTAAAAACACAATAAAGAAAAGTTTATTGTATCAGGGAAAAGAAAAGAGAATACTGCTTATCGACAAGGGCTGCCTTACAGCACATCATGTAGTCCTCTTAATAATTCACACCTCTCAGTTATTCAGCAACTTTGCATGTGTTGCCATTGGCTCTGCCTTTGCATACGCTTACGGTGTTTTCCAAGATCACAGTAGCACAAAATCACCATGTTAAAGGAAGAAGAAAAGATTTTAAAAAGCAGTTTGAGAGGAAATGTTAAAGTTTTAAGCAATAGTGCAACCCAAGTGACTTAAGATTTTTAGAAATAAAACATTCATGCCTAGCTCCTTCTCCTGTTTCGGCACTATATTGCTCTCATTAAGGGTTCAGTTAGCTAAAGGAGACCTCTTCACTGGTGGCAACTGGGGGGACATATTTCTGTTGAAACTCTGGCCAGTTGACTAAGAAGCAAGCAGTGTTCGCTGGCTACTAAACTGGGGGAAAAAAACAGGCTATGTGGAAAACAGCATATACTGTCCATTATTTAATCAACGGACCAAGCAAAAGTTTCTTGGTCTTTATGGAAAAACATCTGGCCTAAATTACTAAGCCATGACTTCTTTTCAAAATTTGTTTCCAGCTGTTTTGTGTGTTGTAGAGTTCATCTTCAAAATGGTGTGCCATATGTGTTTTACATAAGAGTGTTCTTTATATAGGTATCTACAAACAAAAGATTGAATTGCAAAACCATGTAAAAAAGGAAAAGATAGAGGGCACGCTTTCCCATGGGTGTAATCTACAGCAAGGTTGCACAAACAGACACTTAGGACAAAATCTAGCTCATGGCAACACAGAAACAATACAAAAAACTTTTAAGGTAGCAACTTGTATTCATATTTTGGAAGCTGTGAAATCTTGTTATATTCTCATCATCCTTGGATCAGAAAAGATCCTCCACACCCCTATCACAAAGACAATGCACATGTTGTTTTGCTTATTAATTGATCCGGGACTGACTGTGAAGAAGATAGATGGAGGAAAAATGCAAGAGGCAGAGAATGGTCCTGGCTTTGATATCACCCAGTGAAACAGTAAAACCAATTCAGATGAATTCTACTGCGTGCCCGTGAAAATCCCTGGTTTAACAGCAATGTGAGTGAAACTCACCACTATGCAATTTCACCGTTAAGTTACACATACACAATCGAACTGCAGCAAGAATAGTGTGTGTGTGCGCATTCCTGTTTCTCATCCTGGGCAAGAGAAGTACATTTCCATTCCTGCTTCTTATTGATTACTTTAGTTAAAACTTTTCTAAAAAATGAACTACTGTTATACAACACCAGAAGACGAAGTCATAATACATATTTTTCAGCTCCCCCCCGAACACAACTCCTAAACTTCAATACAAGGTCCAGGCAAAGTATCACTGAAATTCTGTAGGTACAAAACATTTTATCTGTCCCCTTTACTATATGTGGAATAACATTTATTAGCTTGCAAGCTAGCAAAAGATCAAGAGAATAGAATTTCCTTCTCCGACACATTTTTCCATTAATATAATGAACATTAGATACAAAAAGTCCAATCTGGGACTCTTTTATCCAGGGTCCATGTTCCTCTGGTCAAGCATGAATAGTTAATGCACTGCTGTAATGAGGCTGACAAGATTCTGTGACTGTCTCAGTGGATGACTTGAACTGAGTCTCAAAGACTTACCCCTTTAGGACACGGGCTTGCTCCACTGAAGTCAGTCTGAATTTTGCTATTGATACCAGTCAGAGTGCATTAAAAGTTCACTTCCCACTCCATGGGTGTATTTGGCAAATTGCCTTAGTCTGAGAGGTAGTCAGGCAACCCCTGTGAATCAACAACTCATCACAAAGAAGTCAAAATTACTTTTAAAAATGGAAAGAATGCTAAGGGAGTCAGTATTGCTATAGCTAATCCAGAACAGCAGGCTGGCGGGGGATTATTTTAGGGTTCATCAGCAGTTATGAAAGAATGCATTCCGATCTGGTCAATTAAAAGGAATGAGAGAATCAAAGAGACTTAGACTACCATTGGGAGTGGGCTAAACAAAGAAAGAAAATACAGAAGTATGTCGTATTTTTTACTAGGCAGAATGACTTTTTGTTATTATTCAGTAAGCAGTAAAATAACTGATGCCATTTCTTTCACTGGCCATGATGACAAGGCCACCAAGAGCTTCAGGAACTACTAACTTCTTTCTTACAAGATAATGAAGCCTTTTTAGCTGTCCTATAATGATCCCATTGTTGGAAAGCTGGATGCTTGTCGGAGACTTCTCTACAGAAAACAATCAGTGTTCAGAAAACCTGCTGCATCATAGGAGAGTACGAAGTTGTCAAAGACTTTATGCAAGAATCTATCTTACTGAGGATACTTTTCCTCCTGTAAAGATTTAGTCTGTCTAGATCACACATTCAAACATTCCTTTGACACAGATTAAGTATCCCAATATTTCATGCTAAGCAATACTGAATTCTCATTCATCCTTTAAAACTCAAGTATTGCAAAGATACATATATCTACATGCACATGTGTAAGAACGTAACAAGGACTGAGAAGGACCTCTGCTTTCTGAGGTGAACCATAAAACTAAGAGAAATCAGCTTAGCTCCATCATAAAAATAGCATTCTGTCCACACAATGCATAATTTTAAAATAAGGTATATAGTACCCAAAACTGGAACTACTTGTCTGATGCCTAGTTAAGCATCAGCTAACCTAGTTAAGTTATTTCTGTAAGAACACAGCCTGCAGCAGTATTCTGCGATGGCTCAGTCTTCCCTCTGTCCTTATAGTAAACAGGTCAAAGAGAGTAAAGCCCAAAAGCTTTTCAGTGAAACATACTCATTGTCCCAGTTTAGCAAGTGTACCATGTTATTTGATTGTTTTAAAGTGTAAAGTTTAACATGTGGATTTTGTAAGTAAATTATCTTCAGAGGATGTAAAGGACCAAGTCTTCTGATCTTGATGGCGAGACAGAAATCACTTTTCCATAAATTATACTCAAATTTGGAAGACTGTAAATTAAAGAAAATTATTCTTGTATTCCAAAATGTCATTCTAAATCACACCAGTACATATTTAAAGCAACACAAATAACATCTCTGAAATGATTATGAGCAAATGCCAGTGAAATTGAGATAAGCATCAGCCAAGTGGACGTCTCATTGATTCAATGGCTCATATAAATGAAACAGTTCAGTCGTCTTATCTGGCAAACTGATTTCCTTTGCAACTTTCCATAAGTCATTTCCCATCTGCAAAATTGTATGAAATGTAAGTTATTAGTTCAAATTTTAATACTATTAGAATCTGACAGCAATAGCATAGTCTTGTCTTAAAGAGCTAACATGAGAGCGTAGGCAATTTTAGGTCCTTCTCTGTGTTAAATATAGCAGATTGCACAGCTTTCCCTGCAGTAAAAGGAGATTAATTTCCTAAGTATGCTGAAAATCCAAATCCTTTTCCTAATGAAGTGTCAGGTAAAATGATCTTTTACACAAACACCACCATCAAGAAAACGCCATCTCCCAAAATTTCATTATACATTAAATGATTGTGAAATAAGCAAACAAAAATTTTGTTTTTTTTGACAAATTGTTATTAGTTCCATTTATTTTGTAAGATGCAATACATATGCCAATTAGTTCTTCAGATGATTACATGGGGGAAGTCCCTTCTGTCCCAATGCTCCATACTCTATGATAAGCTCATTTGTTTGTGTCTATGAACAGATTTTCAGCTTCATTCTTTTCTGAAACCAAAGTTAGCCTCGGACAGATAATGTAGCTACTGCTGATAAACTCAAGATGACTTCATATCAATTTGCTCAATGGAAAATCCTGCTTATTTTGAACTAATTTAGTACAGCAGTAGCTGTTTAAGATCAATTCACAGCAGACTATTTCCTATTTATTGCTAATTAAAATCACGGATTTCCTGTTCCAAATGGCATATAACCCTGAAAAATTAGCTACAAACCCAGTGTGTTATTGACTCAGCTGGTGGACTATGTCTAGAATTACCATCTAATTCTGAGGTTCATAAAAACAACCACTCTAAGTAATGGCAAAATGGCAAATGTGAGGTCAGGTGATGAGGTAAAAATAGGAGACAGTCAGATTTATCTTCTCAAAATTATGAAGTGCAGAATGGCCTAACTGTGTTTTTTATCTTCAGCCTGAGGAACCAAGAGCACAGTAGGCTGGAACTCTTTCTTGGCATGTTCAATTTGAGGACCACCCAGCCTTTCTGTCTCAATTCCAGCCCTTTCCAGCCTTGAAGAGAATAATACTCTAGCGGTGTGCCAAGGGGCTATCTGCAGGTGGCATCTGGGTTTGACGTTACCCACCCACACTTCTGTTGTCACGTCTATACAAAAACATTTTCAACTGATTGTGCTGGGTAGATACAGCCAAATTCTTTGAATTCTGGAACGCAGTTAAGTCAGGAAAGTACACAAGCATGGGAACAGCTAAGAAAAATGGATATATTGGAGCGGCCCTGAATTAAGGAAGATTCCACCCAATGCTTTCAGTACATTGCTCCTGAGCATTCATGTTCCTGAGATTTGAGCCTGTATCTGAACTGTGGAGTTATCAGGAAAGCAGTACCCACTGGACTTCATCATGATACCGAACAAGGATAAGGAGAAGGGCAGTGCAATCCCTGTCTTTTTTCACTAAACCTCATAAACTGAAAGAAGATGCAATTACAGGAAGAGTCTGCGTTACTTCTGCTTACTAGGGAATCAACTTTTTTTTTACTTCTGCAAAAATCTTTGCCTCATTCCCACTGTAAAAGGCTAAAATCTGCTTAGGCTTACCTTAGGGCGATCTAATCAATCACAGCAGCCTGAACTGCATTTCCACCAAAAAGTCTGAATTTAGGCTGCTATGCCAAAAGTGCCGTACAAAGGTAAAAACCCTTTAGGAAGCAACCCTGCAGGCTTCAGAACAGGCATGTCTTCAGAGCTTTGGCAAACCAGGTGCCAACAAATGTTTCTTTATTTGCACCAAGTCCAGCAAAGCCTTGGTGAGATAGACACACATCTCTTCTAAAGCTTTTATTCTGTGTGCTCAGATAAGCTAGCTGCCTGAGCATTGTACACGTCAGTAATTTTACAAACTCCAACCAGTAAATGTTATGAAAAATAACATCAGCAAATGTCAGTCTGGAAGATTCCTAATTCTCAAAAGCTACAGTGATGCTTATCTCAGAGCAGTAAGATTCAGAAGCAATTATGAGACACCAGACCAAAACTGTACCAATTGTGGGCCAGCCGGTAAAACTCTCAAACCGTAAATAAGTGGAAGAACTCCTTATTCACCAGGCTAAATAGACTGTGAGGACTGATGCTAGGCTGCTACTATGTCTTAAAATGGTGCATTGAGTCTTGCAAGATTTAAAAGGCAAATAAAAAAATCTCAATGCTTTATAAAGCCAGGCCTAAAAATTTACTTCAAAAGAAATTCGATTTTAAAAGTGTCCAACTTTGTTACCAGCATTTTCTTTGACACCCCAAAAATACTTATTCAAACTGCTATCCCAGTCTGTGTCTTACAAGTTCTTTAGTTGCTGGATTTTTTTTTAGAACAGTGCTTAGAGATATTAATCACACTGCAAAAAATATAATAGGTGTATAATTAATCTAATAACCATGCTGAATGTATATTCACTAGGTTTAGTAAGAAAGAAGTAGTTCAAGTTGACTTTCATAACACAAGTGTTTAGTTCCTGCTCCAATATTTATGTAATTCATTTAGTTGAAAACGGTGTTCAGGAAGCAACTAGGGCAGGGACTGTCTTTTTGTGAGAGGCCCATGCAGAACCAAGCATTTTAGGGTCTCTGTTCCTGCACTGTGCTATTGCAAATTCATAAACACTATCATTTCTTGAAAAGATGGAATCTTACTACATCTGCAAAAATATATGGAGGCTAAAGTACTCTTGTCATATTTCACATTTACTCAGGGTCCAGATTTTTTTCAGAAGGAGGGCCTCAGTTCAAATTCATGGATAAATTAAACTGGTGTAGCTAAAGCAGATAGTATTCCTAGCAATCCTCATTTTCTCTCCTGAAGTTGATGCCATTCTTGCAGGCATGGCTGAGTAAATTCTGTATTTGCTTGCTAGTTGCTGTAGCTTAAATTAATTAAATGCATTAAGGTAATCTGCTGCCAACTGGAATTTACATTAACAGACAGGACCACGAATAAGGAAGAAAGTTTGGGGCTACTTATCTCACTCTGTCAACTGCAGGGAAGGGTAGGGCAGAAAGCTAAGGTCAGTGTCAGATGCAGCTCTTTCAACATACAGTTCTCGAACCGATCAAAGAACAAGAACCTATACATTGCCTGTGAAGGCTGATCAAACAGCAACTTTTTTGGTTTCCTTCAAACTCATTTGAGTAGTTCCACATGCCCAGCAAGTCAATAAAACCAGCAGTGCTGATACTCTTATGAAGGGAATTGTGAAGTGACAGTGGGCAGTTAATTCCCCCTGGGGCACATCTGAGTTCTGTCAGGAGAAGGGCTGCAACTCTGAAGCTGTTTAAACGACAACTTTCCCAGGGCTTTGTGGAGGTGTCTCGGCTGGGGTCAGTCAGTTTTGAGGCTGCTCAACAGCACTAACCACTGATGACATTCAGAAGCAATGGGAAGTGATATGAATGCAAGCAAATATTTGCAATAGCACTCAGCTTATGTGCATTTCTTATTAAAATAATGCAACCAAATTAATGACAATAAAATGAATATAAATATCAATGCATGTGTTGATATTTAGATGATGAAATGTACAGTTTCTGTTCTTTGAAAGCTTGAAACAGTCCTTCATTTATCTTTATCTTGTTTTCTGACATATTTATTTACTGTATGTCAGAGGAGAAACCTAATTTCTAAGGACATTTTCCAATCAACTTTCTTAATTAAAAGAAAAAGTTAGACTCATTTGGCTTGTAAATTGTATTATTTAAAACCACAAAATACTAAGATTCTGGTAAACAGTACTATCAGAAATGATCCAAAAACATTATTATCAGAAACGATCCCAACTGTCAATCTCTAGGTGTTACAGAAGTTGTCTGGCATTCTGAATATCTGCTCATTATTGCCTGATTTGTAGACAATTTCGTTTGCCTCAAAGGTCTCTAACATTGTTAAGGAATTATTGTCCTCTTTGGTTTCTGTTAGACAGTGCTATATGCAAGTGCTTACATGGAAGTATGCACTGAAAACTATTGGCTTTAATGAGTTTTATGTTTAAGTCCTGCTCTGAATATAAATCTGTAACAGGTGCCTGCAGAGATCCAACTTCATGAATTTGTGCTAGAATCCAGTAATATCTTATGAAATGTCTGCTGCTGCACTGATTCAAACATCTGCCATTCAGACTGAGTTCTTCACAAATCAGTGTAAAAATTCACAGTTTCAGGAGGGACCATGATTTCATCTCAGATCCAGTGAAATCCTTAATGAAGTTAGCATTTAAGTCTTTCAAGTTGTAACTTTGAAATTAAACCAGACTCATAAATAGGACCCTAGAGATTACATCGCTGTGTCTGACTTGGTGATCAGCTAGAAACAGTCATCCAACTGAATAGTTCACAAGTACCGGAGAAAGAATTAAATCCAATAAAGTGAAAAAAAGATGACTGCAAACCACTCAAAAGCACTAAAATTACTTATTTCCCTAGCGCATTTATACCAAGTGAATAACCACACTCTTTGTGGATGCAAGGATATTTCACATCTAAAACCAACTTGTGCTGTCCGCTGATCACAAATCTAGATATACCCAAGGCAGCCTGTAGTCATAGGTCAATCTATAATACTTATGTAAAACAAAAAAGAAAATAAGCTTAAAGCCAAAATCAGACGTTATACTTTTCACGTATCCATCATGGACATACGCTGTGAGTTATCGCAAACTTTCTCTGAGACACAGTAATTTAGATGAACGTACTTTACAGTTTCAGTACTAAACGACATTTTTTCCCATGTATTGAAAAAGTGACCTTCAGGGACAATAATAACCTTAGATTATGAGAATGTGTATTTTATTTCAACATTTGCCATTTCTCCTTTCGCAATGCCAATTGACTTTTAGCAAGAAACAACGTCAACCTCAAACATATGCAGGTGAGTAAACGGAAAGCAACACAACTTCTTACACCCTCACGTAAATGTTGGCCTGAAACATTCGTTATTGTGGGCGGGTATAAACATACGGCTAACTCCTACTCACATTCTGACTGTCATACAACAGCTTCACACAGCTTTTAAGCAGCAGTTTTCTTTGCCTTAGTACTACAGGAACAGAAATAAATGTGGTTTGATACGCTCACTGTGCAAGAAGAGAGTTTCTATGTGCCCATAAAATGCTTTCAGAAATAATAACAATAATGTCAAAAAAGCTGGAAACTCCAATAGGACCCAGCTGTAACTAGAGAAACCAAATAACTCCAAATTTTTAAGACAATTAGTTCACAGTATGTGAACACACATTTTAAATTAGCGTGTTTGCACGCAGACAACAGCATTGTATTCTCATTTTGTAGTGGAATTTTTAACCACATGAGTCATAATGTGGGGAAGGGCAGGCTGAGGAACCTGATGGCTTCCACGTTTCACAGTGTTCCCTTTGTTTAAGTAAGAAAAATGCTTCATCTGTTCAGGACAATGTAAGAGCGAACTTCTTTACTGTAGGTTTAACATATGTTAAACCCATTTTGTAGATAGCATGAACCTGGAAATCCATAAATCTGCCTTTCCTCTTTTTTTGTTTTCCATACAAGGGAAACTCTGACTTCATTGTTAATGCAGTCAACTAGGAAAACTTGAGTAGACCACAAAACTGCTTCACAGGATTAGTGGTTTCAAAACAGGACTGGGAATCATCAGAACTGGATTCTAACTTTGTCGTGCAGACTTCTCACTCTGAAAGATGCTTAAGCCAAAGACTTTGAACATTGACACCTAAAGTAAGGTAGCAAAACTAGTTAACTATGCACTCCAGCAAAGCCTTTAATACACAAAAAATGCTGTACTGTTCTGAGTTGGAAGCAACACAGGGAAGTTCTATTATACATTGTTTTCCTTTTGGAATTTTCTATTCATTTTAGGTTTCAGACCCACATATTGAAAACTCACAGCCAAATTTGTCTTGATAGTGACATTTCAACTGAGCTACAAATATTTTCTGTTTGCTGGGTTAAGCTTCAGAGATTTTTAAAAACTGAGTGCTTCAAAAGCTAAGTTTCCTCAAAAACACATCCTTGGGTAATATCTGGAATCTCTCTTTTTATTAGCAATTGACTATAATGAACCATTTTCACTTTTATTTGGTGTTTTCCGCCTCATTTATACCTACCATGAATTTCAGTGAATTCTCAGTCATTCATACTCAGAAATGTAAGTATACATGTAATAATTAAAGTAATCCCTGATTTGAAACTAAACATAGTGACCGCTGACAAACAGCAGACTACCAGGGGTGGCCGTAATATTTCCCAGAATCAAGAAGCCCTACTTTCAGATTTCCCTTCGCGTGTTCTTGTGATTGCAGGTAACCCTCCTGTAGTCTCTGCTCAGTGGACCAATCCTGTTACCAAGGTCACCTTCGCAGAGTTATATTTGCATCCAGCTGACGTTGATTCATGTTACCAGATGGCTAAGGACAAAGCACAATCGCTCAACATGTGTGACCTACTTACCCGCCTAACAATCTGCTGTTTAATACTTTGGAAATGCATGGAGACTTTGATTAAAATTTTAATTTTGTTTCATAGTTAGCCCACATGTGGCAAGTACATTTTGCAAACCAGATACATCTGTTCCAACAGGGCAGTAGCATGATGCCTCCAACTTCTTTCTAAAATGGGGCACATGAATGCATAAGTGTCATTTCCTTATTTCCTCAAGGCACTCTGAAAAATAATTACAAGTTATTGGTTTACATATGGACAACTAACGAAGAGCCAAACACTCTCACACCGGTACCACAGAAGCAAATAATGACGACAGTAATATGTCAGCTCTAAAAAAGAAGAATGAAGACATGATACACACAAAATTCATGTAGAGTTTCTAATCAAATATATGGAGAGTCATGGGGAGACTCTCCTTCTGTGCTCAAAGTCTCATATATATTTACAGGATAAGTCGAATAATATAATTTGTGCCTTAACTACAATGTGAAGATATGTAAGAATACTAGAGATGACATTTGGTCATTGTAGGCCAGATTCCCGAAATTGCTCAGGGCTTTAGGAACTTAATAATTACCAGACTGAATCAGACCCAAGGTTGACCAAGAACCGCACTCTGCCTCTGCCCCAGACTAGTACCAGATGCTGTAGAAAGGTAAAAGAGAGTTCTAGAGTACAAGTAGCTAAAAGAATTTCCACCTTCGGGTACGCCTTCCTGGTCCTGATCTCTAGTAGTTAAGATTTATCTCCTTGCAAAGCACAGATCAACAAGAATTTCAGCTCTGAAAATATGCCATTTCTGAATCGGTCTCCAATCCCATTTTGAAGGTACTTAGCTCTGACAGATTTTCAAGGGCTCAGCACCCATAAAATGAAGCCAAACTGTTAAGAGTTTTGAGCATTCAGCACCTCCTGCTGCGAAAGTTCACAGCCAGACCCTCGGGAGAGTTTAGTGTGGTGTATGAAGCTCAGCACGTGTGACTCAGTAACTCTTCTAAATGAAAACAGAATGCTTTATAAAATGTAAATCCTCCAGACTATGAGAAAGGGAATCAGAAACCAAAAAGCCTGCAGAAAAACAAGTCTAATTTTACATTACAGATTAAGGAGGTGATAGATGCAAGCTGGAAATCGTCCCATCGCTTATCAATGTTATATATTCAGGGGGAAATGAGAAGGGAAAGCCAAAAGCAGGGAGAAGCAGTTGTACCATCTTAATGCAGACAGTGCTAATACGGTGACTATAGATAAGAGCATAAATGAAAATAATTGGCAGGACATAGACTAAATTAAAACTTTATGAGTGAACTGAATACTTTATGATTGAATAAAGATGTGAAGAGTCAGATTAAGAATCTATCATTACCTTATCTGTCATTCTCCAGTACTCTTGGTGAATACTACCTAAAAGTAGACACCAAATTAGGCTGAAGTGTACCAAATTCATAAGGGACCACTCCCTGACAAAGTTCCTCTCCAACTTGCAGCTCTTGTGAGCCTAATTTTGTCTAGCACCACAGGTTTTTTTCCCCATAGCTCTGCAAGGTTATTTCACCAGTAGAATCACAGGAGGGTGCATGTAGAAACACTTTGACCTTGCTGTGCACCTGATGTTTGCCACAAAGCCAGACATGGTGTTATTTTTACCAAAAAGTTCCCTGCCCCTCTAAGAAAGATGCCTAGAGAGGACATTCCAGCTGTGGATGAGAGACATCAGAAATATCTTAGAAAGCAAAACAAAAAAAATACAGCTATGAGTTTGTACCTATTATTTTCTCTACATCTATGCATTATAGAAAAGATTTACCCAGAAAAATGCCGTATCTTTAAGTTCTGTTACTTTGCCATAAACCAAGTTTTGAGAGACAAAATAATGCACACATACAGAATCCAAAAGAAGTAGCAGAAAATTAGCATTTATGTAATTATTGAAGAAAGCACAACTGTTCTGGAAAAAATACCAAGCACATTCTTCATGTGTAAATTGGAACTTTTACGATCCATGGAACAACAACTTGTTTTAACTTCTTACGTATTTGCAGGAATTATACTATAATTATTATGATTACTCTATCACACAAAACACAAGTATCTTTGTCCTGAGCAGTGCATCAGCCTCAGACTTTGGTTAAGAGCCAACCCTCAAGGCACAGGTCTAGATCCTGTCACTATGTCCATCTGGTGGACTTGATTCCACAGCTTCTGTTCTGTTCTGTGTAAACCTTTTTACACAGAAGGTCTTCAATTAGAGACACCAAATGCATAGCAGAAACCCTGTTTTAGCCAGTGACCCCATTACAAATTTAAGGTTGCATATTGCCCTCTACCCACAGCAAAGCTCCCATAGCTTTCAGAGTCAGAGATCTGCCCAAAGAACCAGGAGATGACCTGACCTTCATTCAACAACAGTGCTATTTACAAGCACACGTTATTATTTTTCTAGTTGCTGGACACCAAACATGATAATGTTGCGTGGATAACATTTTACTGCATCTGATTAAAACTTCCAATGTCTCGTGTCCATCAGGGCTGTGCAGTGGAATAACAAACACAGTCTAGTCCTGAAAGCTCAGACTAAGTGAATCGAGATAGGTCTCTCTGGGCTGCTTGGCAGAAAGCATCCTCCTCCTCTGCTGGCTCTGATTATTTTTCGATTTAAAAGTGTGTGGAGGGGGCAAAGTGTCTGTTTAATTTGCTGTTGTGTGGGAAAGAGGCAAAGGTGATGGGACACTATGCTGTGCTTGGAAACTGTTCTTGGTACAGTCTGCAGTTTTCAAGGAAGATCCCACAAAAACCAGACATAATTGAAGAAAGGCTCCTTAAATGAAAACAAAGGAAACAGAGATTCTTCATGAGAATTTACATCCCCTGGTCCTGCTTTTGCTGTCAAGCCCACTGATTCTTTTTGTCCTTGGTTCAACTTAAAAATTAATTACCTTTCATAGAAAATACAAGTTGTTATAGTTATGTTAAAAATACTTTGAAGAAAAAGGGTTTCTTTTGGCAAGTCTGTCTTCAAGAGAATAGATAAATTTAGTAAAAATCATACTTGCTTGCTCTTTAGATCCTTCAAACAGTAGTTTGCAATTGCTTCACGTGCATTGTAGCTTAATGTTTACATATGGGCTATGCCAACACATTTACAGGGAACAACAGCAGTGTCTGTAAGCAGCCAAGTGCAGTAGGACAGGTTTTGAGGGGTTCTGCCACCTGTTGACAAGACACGGCAGTAAGGGACTCGTGGACGTATGTGGAGATGTTGCAGGTGCCCAGTAGCATGAAAAAGTAAGCTTGCAACATATGAAGAAATTATGAGTAAAGCTCAAATACTCCCTCACTCCAATTATCACTAGTGCACAAAACATCTGTCGGTGTGGTGCCTTGGTTTAGAGAACACAGAAGAGAAAGATAACTCTGTCCGTTATGTTTCCCCAGCAGATACACCTTCCTTATGTTCTTTTCAAATTCTGCATCTATGGAATATTTAAATTTTAATCACAGAGAAAACAAAGAAAGTAGGTTAGATAAAAATATATTGAATTTAAGGAGTGGAATAATTATTTCAAAATGTTTCAGTTTTGTCCCAGTGATTTGTAGGAAATAATGGCAAAACTAAAGCAGCAGACTTGAATTCTTTCTAATGATCTTTAGCAAAGCTATAGGAGACTGTTGGCTGTAGACCTGATGCAGACAAAATCTTTTAGTCTTACAAGCCTACTTGAATTTAGGATTCAAAACTGGAGTTCTGATTGTCTGTCTGTGCTATGTTCTGCTATGTTTGGGTTGAGAATAAAGACAGCAATGATAATTTGAGGTTACTTGATGGGCATTAGATATTATATTTTAATCACACTCTCAGAGGCACAGAGTATGTTAGAAAATATCATTAGTTTTACCACTCAGCTGTGGTTTGAGACAATCACTAAGCAATCAAAAAGGGAGAAACATCTTAAATCGTACGGAACTGGAGTAAACTAGGAGTAGCAATGCAATTGAACGGTTTTGTTTGGGTTAGTGCTCTGTTTTGTTTTTTTAGAAGTGTTAGATGGATCATATTCAGGATAGCTCTTTATTGAAGTAACAGAGAACACACCATAAATTAGAAAGTATAAATATTTAAAGTTTTGTTGAAAGTACACAACCAATCTATTACGGCTCAACTCCTTTTTCTAGGCAATGGCTACAATAGATGTCCTTAAAAGTGATCACTTAATATAATACTGGCCAAAGACCAAGAGAAACTCTGTTTCCATAATGGTGTACTGGAGAATTCTTTACTTTGAAGTGCCACATGCAATGTCTAGGAGCAAAAAAATTTATGGTATCCAAAACCTTTGCTTGGGCATACACTTCATGGCATCACTCTGTTAATCATACTGGAGCTAAACAGAGCTGTTCACCAATTAACTCAAATGATCAACTGCTTCAAAGCTGTCAAGCTTGATACCAGCTCTTTTCAGAACTGTACTCTTGACCACAAGTTTAGATGTGCTTTTAGGTTTATAATGAAGAGCAAGCTAAAAGAAAAAAAAAAGTGTTCAAAGTCCCATAGTCAAGCAGCAGGAATTTCATACAGTTCCCAATTTGGAAATCGCTGAGAGTAGAACATGAACACAACAAAAACCAGTCCCGGAAGCGCATGCTTGGAGAAAAGTATAGTTCAGTGAGCCTGCAAAAAACCTCCAAAAACTACAGGATAGTAAAGGATGAAGGCAAGTGAGGAATATCAGCACAGACTGGAAAGCACTGAGTTTTTTCCTCTCTCTGAAATCATTATAGAATGAATTTCAGAATTAAAAAGCATGGCCTGTCTATCAGGTATTTTCACCTATGGTAGATTTTTAAGTCATAAGCACTACTTTAAGGTTCCTCTCATTTTGTCTCTCCACTGTCTGTGAAGCTGTTCCCTGGGACTTAAAAGCACTGTGTTTCTGTAGAAGCGTGAGTACTAGGCAGGTTTCACCTTGATCACCAAGCTTTAAAACATTTCCCTCCCCTCTCATGCCTTGTTATTTACTGTCAGCTATGATCTGGGGTGATGTATCATCTCTGTGAAACTCTACTCAGGGAAGCAGTTAACACTCATCTTTGTAAACAAAGGAGAATGACCTTAATTTTTGCCCTCGCGCAGCCAGTGAGCAGAGCACGGAAAGCAGCTGCGCCGGGCCCCAGTGCTGCCCCATGTACCACCACGGCTCCGCATGGCTCCACACTGAGCATCTCACTGTCAGCTGTTCCCAGGGATGGCCTTATTCTGCTTGGGAAGTGAAACTCTCATCGCTTTCTGAAGACTGTGACCAAGTTTCTAGAAAATGTGCCGTTTTACACTTTCATGCCTCAGCATTTCTCTTTGCTTTGTCAGTAAAGCAATACCGCCTAATTCTCCATGGATGAGCAGCAATGGCAATTGAAATTTTTCTGAGTAAAAGCTTCTTCAACCAGTTTTAGAGGCTAAGCAGACACTGAGCAACAGAAATTCTACTGTTGTTCTTACTGCACTAAAAGTCAAATCAGGAAAGCCAAACTTGGATGTATACCTAGTTCTAAGTTGTTCACACAAGCAAAAAGACAGATGAAATATGACATGTCTTTCTTCTTGACAATAAAACCTACTCTTTCTTACTTGAATAGTCGCTCTTCAAATTTCTTTGATTCAAAATCTTAGTAATTTTTGAAAGGTAATGAGATATCTGAATGATCAAAACACTTGGCTGCTTCATGCTAAAGGTACGCAACAGAAATGCCTGTCAGTAAAACCCACATGTGAACAGATACAACATACACCTGTAGCACAAGCCTCTGGCTGTGTGTCAGGATACATATCAATGTATTGATGAACCTTTCGTGCAAGTGGAAGAATTCTTCTCATAATAAGTCTTAAAAAAGAAAATAATGTCAGCTGATGGTATGCAATGTAAAATTCACTTCTTGTTTTTTTAGACCAGCTTTTACTAGAATGTCAGATTTCACTCTTTGACATGATTGACTTTAATTAAGCTCATGATTAAGGTCTGAATTTCTCTTTTAAAATTTTACTTTGTCTGAACAACAGTCCCAAATTAATAAAATGCAAGTGTAAAACATTGAACTTCTACCATTTTCTCTTTTTTCTGTTATTAAATACGGTGTATATAAACATAAAACGAGGACTTCTAACAGAATGGTACTAATTATAAATCCTTTTGATTTGAAGGCATGCAATGAAAGTCATAAATCTTATTTAAACTTTAACTTAAGATTCTGAGTACGCTTGGGGTCATTTAAGCTCTTTGGAACAGTATAAAACACTCAGAGCACATAGGCACTGTTTTGTATTGCCAGGCAACAAAACAGCTAAATAAGTCTCCCAAATTTCATCATCTTCTTGCATCTCTAAACATTCCCTTCCACAACATCCCCTGTGAACTGTCCATACCCCTGTTCTCTCATACATTTCCTACTGTTTTCTTCCTTCTATTCTTGATGTTTCATTTTCCCTGGAAGCTGAAGAATACATTCTAATAGAACTAATCTATTTTTTAAAATTTTTGCCTTCCTTCATTTCTTATACATGATTAAAACCTTAGGCCGCCTGAGTAAAGATGCTGTTGTTTCATTTTCTTGCTGTCCATCCGTTCTGAAAGAAATGAAATTCCCTGAGGACATGCATTGTGCCTCACTCAGAGACCGAGGTAGGTATAGATGGCCATTTAGAAAGGGGATGGCTGGGACCAGAGACTTTAGTACATTTACATTTAGTACATGACTTTAGTGGTGTTTATGTAAAAGTTTGAAAGTACTGCAACATAGTGTTATCAAATTCATTTAGAGATGAATAAATAGCTAACATAAATAACTTTTTTTTTTGTTTTAAAGAGCCATTAAAAAATCTTCTTTAAAAGATAATCTAAAACCCAAGAAACGTTCTTCTAAAAACATTCATTTCGCAGACAAAAATTTGGTGCAGTTATTTTGAGGACATCCCATATTCATTTTCATGTACATCATGGAAGTTTCATGCCTGTCAGAAGAGTTAAGCTCTATTCATCTGTTGCTTAAGAAATGCAATGCCTGTCTTCTTAATTAGAGAGGTTTGAGCTGGTTCTGCTGACACCATTTAAAACCCACACATTCAATATAATTTTTAACCAAAATGTATGACATGGGTCCTATTGGAATCTCTATGAGTTTTACGCTAATCTTCTCGTAGAGCAGGCATATAAAATGGGTTAGGTGAGTTGCTTCCTAGCACAACTTGGCTCTCTCAAAGCACTTGAGGACTTGCACAGGTACACAGGTTTCTTTAGATACCAAAATTCAGATGAGCTAAGTCTTACCTCCAGTTTTGTACCTATTGCCCTTGAAGCATTCTACAATTACATTAGACATAACATGATGTAACAAGACATGGCCTCTTTAATTAATAAAATTTTTTTAGAACTGTAAGACTCATCATTTAATTTTACTCAGTTAAAACAGCGCAGGAATGTAGAAAGATAACAGCCTTGAAAATAGAAGAAATGCAGGTAGAGTATCCCACTTGGTCAGTTCTTGAATTGTTATTCATCTCATCTGCACAAATCCACACAAAAATAGGAAAAGGTGAAAGGGATGAAATATTCCCAGGGTAACAGTACCATTTTGTATTGCTAGTTAGCAGCAGCATTAAACTTTAACAAATGATCTGCAGAACACACTACACTTCCACGTATGTGTAGAACCTAAGACCCAAAAAAACTACAAGGAAGCGAAATATTACCTTTATGATGAAACTTAATCTGTCTCTACTAATATAATAGTAATTATTTTCAAAAAAGTAATCATAATTTTCCTCAAAGTAAAAAAAAAAAGGATAAAAAAGGATGGCATGATTCCAGCCACTATACAAAATTAAATAAAACCTTTTAGAAATACGGAATGGAATGATCACAGCCCACAGCTGTCTGCTGTTTATGGCACTAGATGAATTTCTAACTATAAAAACAGTGAATATTCAACATACAGCAAGATATATAGGATAACATCACAGGCAGACATCTGGATGTCATTATAGGTAACATTTTCAAAAGGGCATAATTCACTGAAGTACTTCAAAGCTGGCATTTGTGTTTATAATTTTACCTTTACCTATTTAGCAACTCTAAAGGTCTCTATGCTAGGATCATTTAATTAGGAAAATGAAGTGCTATATGTAATCTTCTGACCACATAATGATCTACATGGTGAACTACGCACCACGCTCTTAAGTGTATGTGTTAAGAAATGAAATTTACAGTCTAAATAAGCCCAACTATTCTAAAAATAACCCCAAACCCCCTTGATTTAATGTATTGGAGGTTTTGAAAGTATAGTAGCCTAAAACAATAAATATGAAAGTTCAACAATATCTCACATATTAAAAAGACAGGTACCAGCTTTAAAGTTACTGCTCTGAATCAAGAACTTATAGTAAAATAAAAACTTTCATCTCAAAAGAAATAAAAAAAGCAATCAACTATTCAAATAATAAAAAATCAGGAGAAAATGTTGCCTCTTAAGATATGTTTATTCAAGTCTTCTTGTTCTACCAGCTTGTCATTATTTACATTACTTGTCCCATGGGTACCTCATGTGCATCTGAAGTCCCTAGTACCGTTATTTGAGAAACTAGTATCGCCTGCACAAATGTCTCCTGGATGGCAAGAAGTACCATCTGCGATAGTCAAGAGCACCCTGAAAACTATTTAAATTTTTCTGCTGCCAAATGGTGACAGAGGCAAAATCAAACCACTTAATACAGCTCGTCTTTTGCAACAACAGAGAAAGACTATTCAACTGCACATTATCTTGAGTTGCGAAGAGAGTCTGGCAATGAAAAAGTACAAACTGGGGAAGAACAAGGAAAAAGTGGAAACTGGTAAAGCCTGACTTCTGGCAGCGAAGAAGAGAAACTGCTTCATCTAATGGGCTAAGATCCAGGGAAAGTTCAGCCTGATTCGAACCCTGTGAACGAGACAGATCTATACAAAGAGCAGTGCTGAGCTTCACTGCTGCACCGTGACTGTCTGATGCCTCTGAATGTCCCGAGAAGCTGCAAGCCAGGGACAGAAAACTCTTGAAAAAAATGCATTGGAAAAGAAATGTCTACAAAGCAAGTAAAACAAGGACAAAGGGAACCCACCACATTCTGCTCAATATCTTCGCTTGGTAGTCCCCCAAAAGGGTTACTTTCTATTCAGGCCACAAACCGATCCCAAATATTAACATGCAACACTGCTATGGATTAATGCCGTAACTGAACATAGCTCTACAGAAATGATACCCAAATGTCACTCCCAAGGAATTAAATCCTAGTTTTTAACTTGTGGATAACAATAACAAAAAACCAAAAACAACAACAAAAAAAGCTATTTCAGTGGAATTAGAGAGTCATAGGGAGGTCAAGGACAACACTTTGGTGTGTCTTCCAATACAGTATTCTGCACCAAACAAAGAGGGAAGAGCAACACATATGCAGAGAAAGAAAGGGGGGACACACGATTAAACGGTAGGTTAAAAGTTGGTTAAGAGGCAGTTAAAAAATGTTAGAAATTTTGTTTCTTCACAATTGAAATGTTTATGTGACAAACTGCCTCAAAAGCCTATATCTAAGCGCATATTAAAAACACACAGAACTAAAATGGTAGCTGCTGAGTATTTAAAGCATTTTAAAAAGCTATTATGTGAAATCGAGTAAGAAATATATAATGTGTAACTGCTTCTGGACATTGCTTTATTTCCTCCCAAGCTGTGATGGGAAGCCTGACAAGAGCAATTTGCTCTATGCTGTGGGAAGGCTCCCCTGATAGCTGGTGTCTCAAGAGCCACACTTCTAGTAACTAATGATCCAGTACTGCAGCCTGTGCATGCACTCTTACAAAAATTATTTTAAGTCTTATGTATAAAGGACTCAAGTGTGAGTGACAGGCTAAAACAAGAAGAGCATTAATAGTTGCAAATAGGATTGAGAGGGCCAGCTGAGGAATATTGAGGACTCCTGTGTCTAAGTGATAGGAAACTAAGGGGGAAAACTGGAGTATTAAATAAGGGTAATTCGCTGGTTCATATGTCACAATAATAGTATAATGCACAGAATATAGGATAGCACAGATGATCCTAATTAAGGTACCTCCTCAGGGAAACATAAATCTGGTAAGGCAATAGATGAAGTGGGATCAATTAATGCTCTCAAGGCAGCTTTTCATATAAAACCGATGGCCAAGTTGTTACTATTCGCATAACGTGAATAACACACATAATTTTACATGCTATCTTATTAATATTGCATGTTGTCATGGACTTATACATCAGACAATAACTTTGCACAGATATCCGAAGGAGAAATGGAAGCCTTGACCTGAAAAGCCATCATAAAACTTACTGGAGAATATTGCTTTTAGTGGAAGCTGTGCAAAGCCATTTATAATCAAGAAAACAATCAGTCGGTCACCACAGAAAGGACATTCATAAGTGCCCTCTGCACAGTGAGGAACTCTGCAAGTGAGGCAGACAATAAACTCAACAAACCAACACAAGACGTTGGAGAATTTTTTCACGATATATTATCAGCTCTAAATACAACAATTTTCTGTAGTTTTGTGAGCTAGAAAGTAGCATGACTTTTTTATGATACAACAATCTACGAATGAATCTGACTGAAATGGCCTTGGGAAGGGGTTAACTAGATGAGCATTGACGACAGCAGCATTAGCAGTCAAGGTGATCATTACGAAGCTTTTGTACTTCCTGTGTAAAGAAGATTAAAAATGTTAGGACACAGCCCTTCAGCAAGATAAAAATCAAAGCAAAATGCAGGCGTTCAGATCACTAAAGGATGTCAATTAGCCTGCAAATGTACTTAACACAACTACATGAACAAGCAAGTTATAGCGGACATATACTTAATTATGCGCTTACAGCAGTAAGAAGTCCAGTACTTCTTGTCTGCATGAGCAAAAATTGACTATCAGAATACAGCAGAAAAAACTCAATGTAGAAACAGAAAATGTGTTTCATTATAGTAAGTATCAACATAATAAAGAATGTCAAACTATGAAACTACCACTATTAATCTGAACTTTGTCACTAGAAGTTCTCACTGAAAGAGCTTTCCCTATCTCCCACACCAGACGTGGCAGGTAGGGAGGTCAGGGCATCTAGGTAACCCCAGGAAGCCGGAATATCAGATTAAAAAACACAAAAGCAAATGAAAAATACCATTTACCATTAGAAAAATGGGAAAGCGATTGGAAGGAAGAGAACATTTATTTTCAAGCTATTAAACTAGGTATTCACAGTAAACAGGAGTGAAAAAATAAACACATGTGAAGCTATTATTAAGCAGTACGGTTTATGTAGCTCTAGATGCACAGATTTATTCCATTAAGAGGAGTCTATGCATTAACTGGGAAGTCATGCACACAATGAATGCATGACAACATTTTGATGCTTCACTTGTCTTCTACCCTGCCAATCCACCCCTCTGGTTTGCAATCTGCCATTATTCACAACGTGTTAATCTTCAGGGTGAGGATATAAATATCTTTCAGGTCTTTCTGTAGGAGAGCATTCAAGAAAACAGGTACTTGCTTAAGCACTGCAAAGACTCTCTCCTTGGAGTGAACAGTCACTGCAGTTTACACAGAGACTGCTGAAAAGAGAATTTATGTTGTAGCTAATTTTCAATGAAACCCTCTTTTTATGGCTTTCTCCTATATTTATATCTAATTTGCATTTATATACCCCTTATTATCTAAACACCTCATAATCTCAAATATGCTTAACCTAACAAATCCCTAACATAATTCAGGAGCATTAGCGAAGTTTTATATAGATAAGCAGGGATGATGGTAAATTATTTTGTCTAACTTAGGCACCAGAGCTAGAAGCTTAGTCTTCTATTTTCAAAGGAGTAAAAGGAAGGAGATGGGTCCTCTGAATTGCTAATCAGCTGCTACCCTGGACATGTTCAAGCATGGGCTTCTTCCTAAGCTGTGAGAAGCACGCACTGATGTTCAGTGCTGTGTGTTGCCTTCTCTTGGGTTGAGCAGATCCCTGTGGCATTACACCTCTAACTCCCATCAGCTCATTGCCTGAGGTCCCTTTCCTCATGCCATTTTGCTGCGTTTGCTGCCAAGGAAGACTCCCACTGGGCGGAGAAAATTCTTTCCCCATTTATTGTCTTTCCAGAAGGGAAGCAGAGTATTAAGCAGGCAATTTTACAGGACAGAAATCAAAAAATGGGGGCGAATCAGAGTATAATTAACAGAAAGGTGACCACGCCAGTATTAAAATCACTAATATAATTTTATAATAATGAATTTTACATACTGCAAGGCTGTGAATAACTTTAACAGATGCATCCAAAATGTATATATCATCATATATATGTATAATATATACAATCTCTACAAACATAGCATATGCATGTTCTTAATATATCTAGTGAGCATGCATGCATATGAATACATAATCAAATATTTCACAAGGGCATGCAGTGATAGGACAAGGGGTAATGGCTTCAAACTGGAAGAGGGTAGGTTTAGATTAGATATTAGGAACAAATTCTTCACTATGAGGGTGGTGAGGCACTGGAACAGGTTACCCAGAGAAGTTGTGGCTGCCCCCTCCCTGGAAGTGTTCAAGGCCAGGTTGGATGGGACTTTGAGCAACCTGGTCTAGTGGAAGGTGTCCCTGCCTGTGGCAGGGGGGTTGGAACTAGATGATCTTTAAGGTCCCTTCCAACCCAAAACATTCTATGAAATATTTACTATCAGATACACAAAACCACACATTCATCAATATAAACAAATATCTACTCCATGTAAAATTTCCTTATAAACTTCCTTTGACTAAAATTTACACCAGCTGGGAGGCGGTTAGTGAGGTTACAGGTAACAGCCTGGCTCATGAGCAATGTTTCATTCATTAATCGTCAGAAGATGCAGGGTGCAGACAATCTGATCTCCTCTGTAGCAGATCAGGAATCAGACTCTCAGATGACAAACCCACAGGGCCATTCAGTATCTCGGAACCATGGGGCTGGGACACAGTCTGCTCCAACCAAAGCATCACTCAGGAGGAACTTACATAGATTTAAATTACATGTAGGCAGTTATGGTAATGCCTCCTCGTTCCCAGGGCTTTGAAGATGTGAATCTCTGTGCAACTGGCTATCAGATGCACTGTAAAATGTTACTGTGGTATTCCATTACAGGGTATCTGCACATTATTGCACGCATTTCATTTGTTCTGTGATATGTACTTGCAGAGTATATTTTGTAAAAAAAAGAAAGCAGGTAATATTACCGTATCACAGAAATTAGCTTTTCTGTTTTTATCTCATCTTAATTGAGGTCTGTTTCTGTTGCCAAGCAAGGTTTAGTAGGCTTCCTTGATTTATAAATCAAGGGTGTTTGTTTCAGTAAAACTGGTGTATAATTGCTTGTCACCAGTCACCTTTGCTTCAAGAAATGACTGAAAGAAACCAAAGGAAATGTAGAATATTACTGGAAATTGTCGTTGAACAATGAATGGGACTACGCAAATATCTGATCAGAACCCAAAGAGGAAAAAGCCCCAAACATACAGGGAAGGATTTTGATGTAAAAATGTTTAGATTTATTCATGCTGAAAATATAAGCTAAAAAGCTTTCATTCTGATTTAAATGAAATTCAGTCTTTAACCTCAAAACTTTGTGTCTGTCTGGCCCTTCCAAACAAAAGCACAGCAATGGAGATGGTACGTGGGCTATTCACAAGGAAAAGAGGGAAATCCACACTATGAGCTATATATATATCAGTACTTCTGTATTCAGGATATTCAGCTTGTGCTCTGCCTAACAAGATTCAATCTCCTTCTGTGCATTGGGAAAATGGCCCAACCACTCTGACATGGAGTGGTTTGGATTAGGTAGTTCAGTGTCTCTGGAGCTAGTACTGTTCCTCTACAACCAGAATATTTAAGGGGCCAAAGGAGGAGTGAGGGAAATGATAGGGGCATGGGTGTAAGCGGATTACTTCCCTCTGCATCATATGACACTATTTTGCAAATTCACTTCTGGATGTATCAAACTCACATTCTGGAAGGAGGAACACATTATTTACCGAAGAATCTATTTCCACACCGCTGGGCTGCACAACCAAACAGAATGTATCTATCCTTTAGACTCATTCTGGAAATGTGTTTGTAGTTGCTCAACAGCTTCCTTTACACTTGCTCCAGCATTGGAAATGTCAAACAATGCATGCAAGACGACCAAGTGGCCTGAACACAACAGAGAATTCAGAACAACTGACAAATTATTGGTAATTTTCCTTAGTAGTTTGATACGCGTAGTGCACTGAGTGCAGCGCTGCTCAACTCCCCGTGTTCATCAATCCCGTGCTGCTCATGACCACTTACATGCCACACGCCCCAGCGGCCCCTCTCCTTATACAAAAGGATAACTAATCTGCCACTAATCTCCATGTCAGGGACAGCAATTTTCACAAGTGCTAAGCAATCCACGTCTAATCCACTGTCAGTCCTTGGCCTTGATCTCCAAAGCAGGAGTATAATTGCCCATTCCCTCAGTGTGCAACGGTAACTATAACAGCAGCATATCAAGAACTACACCTGTCAGAACTCAAGTGGTAGCCATAAGGTGCACCAGTTCACGGGTTGCACGCTGTTGCATAAAATTGGAATCATTAAACTGCTTGTCAGAATAAAGCCCACTGGGCTTACAGCTCACAGATTTCTGAGCAGAGAAGTCACGATTGCCACTTGGATAGACGCAATTCCATTGCATTTTTTACTGTGTTGGACTGGAGATAAAATGAAAACTGCAATAACTGATAAGGAGCCAAGAATCTATACTTCATTTCCCAGTAAATATCCTTTCATCTATATTTCTCATTTTCTCCCTGAAGTCTTCACTGGTTCTCAATCTTGAATCTAAATTCTTTAGGCCCACTATCACATTTTTTTTCTGTTGTCTTCTACTAGTTTCGGTTGAGGTTGTTTTCATTGATTTCACTTCAAGTATTACTCTTCCTATTACACTAGTTTTGGGGTGCTTATGAATGATCATTTTTTCATACATCTTTGGAACTTGTGTAGCATATCTTTTATCTGATGGAAGACTTTGGAATGTGTTCCACATACACAGTCAAGCTCACAGACATGCAGACCACATCATGTCAGCTCTTTTAACATCTCCTCTCTTCAGGTTTCTTCTTCAAATTTGTCTTCTAATTTGAAAGAAACACTATTCCTACAAGTACTTGTAGATACCTTTTGCAATTTAATAACACCAAGTGATGGCAAAGAGGAAGAGGGAAGGAAGAGTATAAGAAGTAAAGAAAGACTATGGAACGGTTATTAGAAAGAAATGACATACCATGAAAAGAATCTCAATGCAAGATGAAGCACGGCAAGTAGGAGAACAGGTAAAACTGAGGAAAAGGGAAAGTGGAGAAACAGAAGAAAGAAAGAAAAAAAAAAGACTGAGAAAATACTTCATACCATTATCAGTAGGGTATGGTATGCCTGACAACCCTTTTCTCTTTAGTGAATGTCTTCATTAATTTCTACAAACCAGAGGCCAGCCTGGAGAGCTGTAAAATGGATAGAATGAACCAAGACTGAGATTTCCTGTCCCTTACTCCTTAGGCTTGAAACGGAAAATTTTCTATCAGATGAACATCCAGACTCTGATTTTTCTTTCATTTTTTTACGGGGGACAAAAAGAATGTTTTCCTACAAATGATCTCTGGACTCACCACTCACTTGGAAAAGTCACTGCTACAAGAGTTTAAAATCTTGCCTTGACCATCCTTGAGCCAGGCTCCATATCTAACAGTGTCTGGATTAGGCTTCCCCTTCCTGGACACATCCACTTATTTCAATCAAAGCTTACAAATCCCTAGGACTCCATAAAAGAGATCATTTACAGGTACATAGGTGTAGTTTATGTGCTTAGTCACACTCCACAGTCTCTTGGCAAGAACCTCCTTCCAAACAACAGCTGAATAACAGGAAACGTACTGAGTCACTATAGTCAAACCTATATACTATGATCATCCACAACTACTGTATTCTGCAACTACTACAATTATACGCAACTACTGTCAGAAAATGCCGATTTGCTGGAAATGAGTCACAGGAGAAATTTAATGAGAAGTAATCTTTCCAGGCAACATCTTTCCCAGTTATTTTGCTACCGACTAAGGAGGGCTGCCAGGCCCTTGAAAGCTGCACCCACGTAGCACGGGAAGTACATGCTGAAACATGGCTGAGATGCTGGTTTCCCAGTCACCGTGGATGGGAGCACACTTTCTCTCCCTTCTGGATGTACAGGGTTTTCTTCCCCTATGAAGCTCAGTACTCTTAAACTGCTCAGAAAGATACCGCATCTTAAAATAACAACATTGTCTTGTTGCAGAAATTTTTGTTGTTTCTAAAAATAAACACCCCACCCCCAACAGAATTAGGATTTTCTTCATGATTCTAAACATACTTTTTAATCTAGCTATACTTTTGAAAATCTCACACCACTTTTGTTATTTGTTACCCTTTCTACTATTTATCATCCTGAAATATCTCACTGTAAATATGATAAACCCATCTTGTCATGAGTCTACTGTAACATGCATCTTTAACATGTTCTCCACTGTGCACTACTACCTCGTTTACAGAAATACAGTACTATTTTCATTAGTGGCTCCACTTTGCAGACTGATTCTGCACAAAGACAAAAGCACTGTCTTAACAAATGACTTGCATATACAAAGCTGTTCATATGCTACAGTCTTTTCAGGACCAGTGACTTTATTTCTCTGCTCATTAAAGAACATATTTTCTCACCATTTCATAGATTTTAAAACGTCTCTCTAATGTGTTTACATACTAAGCATTAATATTTCTTTTAACATTTTTCCATTAGCTGTGTCAAACAATCTCTTGTCAATTGTCATATTGCACTGAAGGTCTGATAATTAACAAATATGTTGCTGCTGTTGCACAATGATGAATGCAATTGTATAAGAGCACGTGGCTCTGCCTTTGTGGCAATTCTTGTTCAATCTGACTGACATAAGAGCGATGAACATGTGTGTAAGATGCTATATAAAGAACTGTATTTGAAGTATGTGTGTAAGTGCGCTACCATGCATTTCATATATACTATATATACAAACAGAAACTATGCATAATTTAGCTTATGTTTTACATTGTATTTTCACAGAGTACTATACCAGCTCATGAAAAGCTGAAGAAGAGTCAACAGCTTGTTGGTGCCCTGTTGCTCACCTACACTTAGCATACAAAACACTTGCCTTTGCAGAATGACAATTATTTTCCTTGCAGGGACTTCTCAGGTTTAAATATTGCACAGTCCATGCTAAACATCCTGACACAAAACGTTGGAAGTCCCTGGACTCTTCAACTTTCCCACATCATTTTCAGTTTTTTCTTCAGAAATAACAATGTTAACACACCAGTTAGTTTCGTGCTCTTTTTTTCTCAAAGGCACTTGCTGCCTTGCAGCTTGCTGGCCACCTGTCCACACTTTGGGAAATTTTTGCTGCTGAAAGCAATAAATGCTGAATGAAACTGAGTGCAGGAGTGGGTCAGAGGGATGCAGGTTACTGAATGACACCTGGCACTTTGCTTTAACCCTAATAGATGTGCTCTACATTTGAGCAGAGAATGGGACAGTGCAGATGAAAGTTCTTTGAGAGGTTACAGAGGACAGATAACGGGCCTTTTAATGTTACACTGCTCACTCCAGGTTGGTATTTTCTTGTCATCCTTATCCATCTGCAGTACACAGAGGACCATTTTCTGCACAAACAATGTGCTCTCTCTAGGATGTTATCATCCTGAACTTGACTTTGCAGAAAGATGCTATATATTCATTTCTCATATCCTTTTCCCAGTTTTCTATGGTAAAACACACTGCACTCTTCCCTCCATAGGAAGTTCACTTGTTTTGAGAGCGATTAAATATTCACAAATGTTAAAGTTAGAAGTTAGGTCTACGTTAGTAATTTATGTTACAAAGGGAGACAAGATCATTTTTACTTTTTGATGTTTATTACACAGTTGATCATTTTTATGGCATTTTATGACTTCCTTTTCCTCCCTTTAATTGAACTGCTTTCTAACTCAAATTAAGCATGTAAGAGAATTACAGTAACAGCGCAGTATTGTAAAATCAGTTACTGTACAAATGCAAGTAATTGTCTTGCTTTTAACAAGTGGGCTTGTTTGCACATGGTGATGGTGTTCTGAAACAACAGCCCCAACTACAAGAAAACACATTCTGCTTTGTCATTTTGATGGATCATCATTGCAGCAGTCCGTTATGAATCAGGGACAAGCATATTTTTATCTGTATAATAGTAAATAACAACACATTTATAGCTTATTATTCATACCCAGTTGGGCTAATCTGTCCTCCCACCCAACACCTCCATGATACTACAGAAGCCAACAAGGGTGGTAAAGGCATGCAGCTTGCCCTGGAGGAGCAGTATGGCTGCCATATACTGCCTGTGCTGCTGTGGTCATTGGTGGATGCAAAGCTGGATGCCTCTTTGAAAGCTGAAAGGGGTCTTTTTTTTTTTTTTCCAAACAGATGGTAGCTGGAGTCTGAAATTACTTTTCTCAAAAAAAAGTCCTCACAGTTCTTATTTATTACCACGTTATCCAGGAAAATCTCACTAACTTCCACAAATCAAATCTGTCTGCCACATGACCTCCATTATGGACCATACTCTTGCCTTCACTCATATCAGTTTAAATCACCAGTGACTCTGCTAGCTTCATAATGTTCCTTTTGATTTACACTACTGCAAACTGGAAAAAAGCTTGCCCTTTCAAGTAATTTATTTTCTATTATTTTTGCAGCTCCAGATCAAACCCAAGATTTTCTCTGATTTCCAGTAGAATGATCCATGTGAGAAGAATATCACCCTCTATCAATAAACTCCAGTCTAAATTTCTCTTATTGTCACTCATGTCCTGTTCATTAAATTATTTCTTTATGTTTACAGTCTTCCTACAAAGGGTTTGTGACGTTTTCATTTAAAGGAAGTGACATCAGAATTCATTAAAAAAAATTTTAAAAGTATTTTGAGTATTCACACTGGAAATGTGATGCTACTGATTTCAAAGTTAGTGTTCCCAAGACATATGCATATGTACAACATCAACACTGGAAGATATTTAATTAACACAATAAATATCACCTCAAATTGTTAGATCTATCTTTTGTGACCTGAGATCCATTTCTCACATTGCCATATTTATTCTGCTGTAAAAATAAACAATCATTAAAAATGTGGATTTGTGAAGAAAGAATGTAAACAAGCAAGCAAGCAAGGTCTTAATTGAAAATAATCCTTTGAGCTTCCTGTTATTCAGACTGAAGTCTTTTAATCTCAGGCCTAGTGATGAGCTAGTCACTTCACAGAACTTAAGGGAGTTTTATTGGTACAAACCTGGCATAGGATAAAGGTCAGTCTATTTCATTTGAACGAGTGAAGTGAGCTTATTTACTACTCAGTTTACAGACTGAAAGTGCATTCTGCAGGGTTATTCCATTGGGAGAAACAGAAAAAATGAGACAACCCTAGTTTGCTGAAAAAGTACTCTGCAACTGGGGAATGCTTAGCAATTGCACTAATAAAACATTTAAGTAACATCAGGGCTTAAGCTACTTAAAGCTTATTAGATAATTAGGCTGATTGTCACTTAGGACTTGATGCTGAGAGTTGCTGAGCAAAGTGCCAGGATCCTCAAGTGAATAGTCCATGAAAACTACCTTTTTCAATTTAAGTGCAAGCTCTGGTTCGGAAGTGGGAAGATACCAGATCAAGTCACAGGGAGATTTGGAAATCACAGCCTAGAATATATATGTTTTTTTGCAAATATTCCTTTTAAATATTTGTTGTTCACTGAGGCTAAGAAAATTCCATTCATTTTCTCTATGCTGTTGCCCATTTAATGAGGCAGAGAAGCATTTTATTATTCCCCTCTGAGGAATATACAAGCACCAAAACCCAAAGCTGAAGAGTGAAACAAACAGTAAATTATTTCAATCCTCTTAATTCTCTGCTTTTTTGGCAGATAATGCCATAAGTCTTTTTTGCTTAGCAGCCACGGATTCAAGAGAGATTTCTTTTTAAACATTTGGAATGTTTAAACTGAATGAACCAACAGAAGAAATAATTTTTACCTGAACAGGGAGAAAATAAAAGGAGAACTTTTCAAAATACTACAGTGGCTATCAACTAATTTTTTTTTAATGAGCCTGAATATTACTTTAGGAGTGCAACTTTCCCCCATTCAATCCAAATCCATGCAATGCAAAGTCCCATGAAACTCAGTAAACTGAAATAACCTTTTCCTCCAAACTCCTTCCCCGAAATTCTTGAATAGTCGCCTGTGGTTGAACTGGAATGCATTTGGAAGGGTCTGAATTAAGTGCAGCTAGCCCAAAAGACAGTTTGGCTTCCTACAGAGGTGTAAAGGATAAAAAAGGGATTGTGGTGGACAGTGCATTGTTATTGTGAATTATGCAGCGAGCTGAAAGGACACTGCAATAGTCATCAAAGTTCCTAAGAGCCACTCTCTTCCAGATGAGGTAATAGAGTGGCTCTGAGCTCTGAGGTTAACTAAAATCAAATTTTACGGTGCTGTAAAATACATTTGCTGTATTTCACTTATTTCTAAAGTTAGAGGGGTGATTGTGCTGACCCTATTGTCAGTACCACCTCCACTTAGCCCAACATGATCTGCATGAAGATGACCACAAAGTTTTACCTAAAGCACATATGACAAGCTGTAGCCTACGCAAAAATTGATGTATTTTTGGATATTCTAAGGAATCAGAAAGCATCGATCAGAAATCTATGAAACCATGCATTGGGTTTTCAAATATCTTCCTTTAAATAACAATCAGAAGGATGGACTCATTGTCCTGCACTGTTTCATTAACAGGCTGACATATGTGATTGCTTCTGAAAGCAGCTACCCCTGAGAAGAAAGACCTTGGAGGTCCTTTCAAGCCCTATGTAATGGAAAGACAACACTGAAGTTATGTGAGACTTAGTGCTGTAAATGATCAGCATCACATTAATTTGTTCTCTAACTTGAATATGTATCATTTATGTTCCTATAAATTTTTTAGGTACAGTGCTAATATTAATTATTGATTGGATGTACAAGTGTTGACTCCCACACGGTACAATTAATAATGCATGTCAAACAGAGACAATAAATGTGTCTTCTTTAAAAGTGAGTTAGAATGCATCAGATGCTTTTATTTTCCATCATCAAGAACTGATTTATAATCTTACAAAATTGTTTTCCTTATACTTTTTGAGGGCAAAAAAGCAATTTTATGCCTTAATGTTGTATTGTTTTCATTCATTTGGATGACCACAGATATGCAACACTTAGAGGAAAGTTGGCACATCTTAAGATGCCTCTGTAGAGCTGTTGCACCTTTTCCCACAGATAAAGCCTCACCCTGAACAGTGCTATTTTCCACCTCTCTACAGGAGCCCATACAATCTGGCAGGCCTTGGCTAAGCTGGGGTTGTGAACAGTGGAGTAGGTGTGAGCAGAGACATGAACATGGGCTACAAAATGAGGAACCACACAAGTTACATCTTCCTTGACAGCTGGGGCTGTAAGAATATGGTCCAGTGAAGCCAAAAGAGTCCAGTTAACTCAGCTGGTAGCAGGAGCTGACTGCAAGAGCACAGGAATCTCAGCTATTATATTGAGATTTAAATGTAACTCTGACCCATGAGCATGAATAACAAAAGTCTCAGTGATTTCAATCAGACGAGGCTTGGGTCTATTTACCGTAACTGAGTCTGTCCTCAGAAAAATAATTAATTCCTTGCATTGTCTCACATGTATTGATTTTTGTAATTACAATGAAATTGGAGGCAAGGGTGAGGGGAAGGAAATGCACTTGATTTATGTTTAATTTGATGCACAAGATGTCAAGGACAAAGAAATTGAGATGCAACGACCATGCCCATCCTCGATGCACTCCTCTGTGCTTAGATAACGAGTGCCAGACATGTTATAGTGGAGAATCTAAAAATCACACACTGCTCTAATGTACAGAATTCAGTACTGTGGTGTACAGAGCTGTGTTTCTACAGCAGCCTCCACAGCATGCAGAAGAGATGCCCAAGGGGAAGAAGATAAGGACAGGACAAGCTTAATCTGTATCAACGACTGAGGAGGAGACAAAGAATTAGAAGCTGTTGCTTTTAATAAAGTTGCCAGGGGATAATGTAAGGAAAAAAAAAAAAAAAGGAGTGAGAGAAAAGAAAATACATGTGGACTTGCTTGGTAATGATGCTGTTAGGAAAACGATAGCAACAGGAGAACATTTGCGTTTCCATTGTGCTTTCACTAAAATGGCAAGTTAAAAAATCTTTTGACCTAGTGTCTGTCAGTATTTGACTTCTTAATTAGGTGACAGTCTCCTTTTCCCAACATGTTTGTGAGAGTGGTTGGCCTGTTTCCATACACACACAGAGATTTGATGATAAGACTCCATTTCTAGTTTCCACAGCACCAGAAGTTAGTTTGCCAAAAGATATCCTCATTACTTACACAGATACAGTTCTGAGTTAAGTACTTTCATCTAAACACATGATATTTTAAACAAAAAGTAACCTGTCTGCCTCCAGTACAGAGAACTAATTTGCATCCAGTTTGTGCAGTTTCTAAAAGCTGTTGTATAAAATGTCAGCACCCTAAGGGAAATTTTACTCTGGTGACCTACACACACCGCAGCAAAGGAAGATGCAAACTCATACTTTGAAAAAAAAAAAACCCACCAGCAAAAACCCTCACTGGTGTGGCAGTCTGTTGGCAACACTTTGTGAAACAATATTCTTCCTGGCTATGAGAGAGCTCTGCACACAAAGCATAACACAACGAACTGTGAGTCAGTAATAAATAACCAATTGACAGTGATTGATGATGGCATCTGTCTCCAAAGGAATTATTGGTAAAAATACTAAAAATTCTTTTCCTCTTAATATATTAAATTCTTTGTCTAGGGGTTGAGCTGATACTGCCAGAAAACCCTTTTAACACAGCTAGCATAAATTTTAGTGGGCGTTTGAATACTGAAGCACAAGAAGTTAGCCTGTTAAAAAAGCTGCCCTTGGAAAGGCTGCTGTTTGCGTAAAATACATTGGTTCTTCTCAGCTGGGAAATCATTTGATCTATTCTGTATCATAAGCTCTGTCACTACAGACGCAAATATGGATATGAAATATGAACATGAAGTAAAACATAAAAAGAGACTCAATAAAATGAGTAATTATGTTTTGCTCAAATCCTCTCACACCAGCGAGAGGCACATACCATCACAAATTCAGCAAAGTCTGCCCATTTCAGTATGTGGGGGAAAAAAAAAAGGCAGCCAGGCCTTGTGGGGCACATTACCGCAGAGGGTATTCTCGGGAGAATCTGAGAGCACTGACTGAGGAGGGCTGATTACTGCAGAGCTTTAACTGATGGCCAGATGCAGGGGAAGACAAGGAGTCTGGAGCTGCTCTGTGCCATGACCTAACACTTGGCACGTGGACAGCTGATCAAAGAGTCTAACACTACTGGTCCAGCACAATCTTTCAAAACGCAGCCCAAGTCCTTAGTGACAAATTTTCAGTGCTTTATGCCATTTCCCAGTATACCGATAAATTAAAAAGAAATCAAGAAAAAAGGACACAGACACAGAGAAGTAATCAAGTACCTAAATATTTGTGAAAAGTCAGTGTTAGACGTACTAGCAGATTATTCTTAGAAATTTAAAATTCCAGCATTTAAATTCCAGTCTTTTTAGTTCACATGCCTGAGAAGCTCATGATCCTACAGTGCCAAATATAAAACTTAATCTTATGTATAGTCTTTACGCTCAGATGCCCACGACATTGAAAAGCTGAAGCTTTTTTATAAACATGATTTTATGAGTTTCTAGCTATTCAGACCTTAGCCTAATTTATTCTCTGAATATTTCACAGAAATGACAACACATCAGTTGACACCCAATGCTAGAATTCAAGCTGTATTACAAGCACGGAAACAACAGGACTGTGGATACAGACTAGAAATGAAAAGTGAAGCCCAGAACACACAGTTGAGCAAGTGCAGAAAAAATGAAAGCAGACATGACATAACGGGCTGTGAAGAATCACACTTGGATATGAACCCTGCTGAAAAGCAGTCTCCCTCTGTACAGAAGTCTGATTATATAGTTACCTAGGTCTTCCTACAGGAAAATCATGTAGAAGTGGAGGACTCTGAACCTCCCCTACTGAAGTCAATGGCAAAACTATCACCAGCTTCACTAGGAGAAAGAGTCAGCCTGCAATCTTTATGATGAAAAACCATATTTCAGAATATCACACGTAGACGTAGTGCAGAAAATGAAACAAAATTCAGCAAGCAATGTAGAATATTAAGCACTAAAATTATGAAAACACTGTTTTCCACAGAAATATATCCTTATCAATTATCACAAATATCTGTGGCAACCATGCTAAAAAGATATCTCTTTTTCTTTTCAATGTAAACTGTGTTTTGTTTTTGTGTTGCTAAAGCACAACAGAGTGAAGGGCACACTCTGCTGGACAGAAGCACCATTTACACTGAAAGCTTTCTAACAATATGAGTACTGAAAAATAACCCCCGTTATATGACATCTGGACTTGAAGTGGTGCTCCATAATAGGCTGCTACTTGACGTCTTTTCATCCTGAATATTAAAGACAATGGCTATGATGCTATGAATAGACTTTCTCATGTTTAAACATCAGCCTACCTGCTGTAAGAATACTTTCTTTCCTGAAGGACTTTTTTTAGCAGTATAACATTGTTCAAAAACCCTTTACCTTAGGCTTTTCATCCAGTATTTGCTGACGAATCTCCTTGTGTTTTTCTACAAGTTTCTCCTGTCTTTTACTCTGAGCATCTTCTAGCTGTAAGAAAAGAGCAGAGAATCTTCTTTAAGAGACTGCACGTCCTCACCTTCCCACCTCTTCCCAACAAACACTTCATCCATCAAAATTAAAATGTTATCATCAAAACTATCAATAATTCTAATACAAACTTACACATCATTTTCACAATCGTTCCAGAGCACAACTGCTCTACCAGTTGTATGTGGACAATGTATCTCAGATTTCACAAGTGATTTAGAATCAGAAGTGTCTAAAGGACTAATTGTAGACTTCTAATGCTATTAAAAGCATAATGCATTTTTAAAGATCGTATTAGTTTGCTTTAGCTTTTATTGTGTGAGCTGTACAAGATGGACCCTGTTCCTAGAAGAGGATTTGCATCCTAGAGTCCTAAATGAACATGCTGACAAATTTTGGGACTCATTTAATAAGCGCTCAGACATGTGTCTGACTCCAACAGGAATTAAGCAAACTTAATTTTCTAACTCTTTAGGTTGCTGCCTGAATCAAGGTCTCTGATTAAAAATGGGCCAGCTTTTGATCTGAACTATCTCTGCATTGAAATTAAGAGAAAATTCAATGGTGGCATATGCTTCATTGTGACTTCACACATCAAAACACTGCAGTGCACACTTTCAGCCCAGTGTAAACCACCTGTATCTTCAGAAAAGCTAACACCTGTACTGGAGTTCTTTGACACGTATTTACAGAGCTCACAGAATATTTTTTGCATTTCAGTATCTTAACAAATGTAATTAAGGTTAAAATATACTGTGCAATTAAATGTTTATTGACTTTCAGAGTTCCTTATGTAATCCTTGCATTCATGAGACAACAAGCCAATTAAACAAAATTGGTACATTTTCCACAAATAAACACAGGATATTCAGAGATGAAATCATAACCATATTAAAATCTGCCTCCTTTAGCACCATCCCCCAAACATTGACTAACAACTAATCAAGATTTGTCTGAAATTCCAGTTTTAACTGGAATGTGAAGTCTACACTGCATCTGTTAAAAATTGGCACTTGCAGAATCTTTATACCGAAATTTAGAATCTGCAGTTTAATATGACCTAAGATAAGCCGACATTTTACCCCCCAAAATGAAAAATAAACATACAGCCTGACTTACCCGTTTTATGTACTGCACCACCTCCTGGATATATGATCGAATCATTTCAGTCTTCTCTCTGGAGAGAAGCAATCAACAAGTTATTGTAGTCAATAAGATCACATCAATGTATTTTAATCCCCAACAACTCCTTAGAAAAATAAGTAAGGCCATGTTTTAAAAGTACGGATCTGCCTGCTTGACTTTTATCCAATTCCTGAACGTGCATTTCATAACAGGCTGCATCTTCATGGTATGAAGGGCTCAGACTTCCCCATGACCTGCCACAGCAAAGCCCCTACTCTTTCACAACAGGCTTTTCCCATAGGATATTGCCACATCTTCAAAGTGATGGTGGTGTTCCTTAAGGCCCAAATGTCAGTCTAGGAGAGCGCACGATCATCAGTAGATGCACACTGCCACATTGTGGCACATTATATAGTAGAGAAATAGCCTCTGTCAGCAGCAGATACTGCTGGTGACATCTCAGAGACAACGTCAAACCTCCCACAAAGGGCAGGGCAGACTCCACTTTGGTCCCCAGCTTTGCTATGTAAACCACATAAAGCTGAACTTAGAGGAAATACTTGAACTTTAAGTGACTTGGTGAGATAGCTATTAGGTAACCTTTGGTCAAAGGCTGAACATGAGATCCCCCAAAGAGTTAAATGAACATAAAACAGCAATTTGCAGATACCTGAGTTGACCAGATTCAGTACACCACTCCAAAACCTAATTACAGAAATTTCTATCTGTTCAGGTGGCACTAAAATCTGATGGTTTCAGGTAGCCACGCAATCCCTGGGTGCATGCAAGAATTAGAAAAATTAAGTAACAATACAATGTATTATCTCTGTGTAATATTCTTTCCCAGATTTGTCTAAAAGCTTCAAATAAACAACAGCCTAGCCTGGATGAATCGAAAGGGATTCACCAGAAGGTCTCACTACTCTCTGTCCTACCGCGAGAACGAGGACAACCTGAGTTATTTGACAGAGGAAAGCTGAGTTTGCCATGTAGTTCCCATCTCACCTTTCCCAAGCGTTCTTTGAAAAGCCTGGCAAAGGAAACTCCTTGGGAAAAATGAGAAAAAAAATAAAAGGAAAACAAAAAAGAATTTCTACTTGTCCATTTCTAAGCCCTTCTCACTAGTGTCTCATTAACCTCTCAGCAAATCATTTTCTATTGCAGTTGATCTTTAATGCTATAATGTTTTCATCATGACTAACTACTTTTTTCTAATATGACTTTCATGTCCTCTGACCAGCTCTAATCATATTAAGTATTTCTCCCTTTTTTTCATAATCCGTTATTCTCATTTTGTTATCTTTTTTCTAGGATGTTTATTAAAATTCTATAATATAGATTTTTAAATGCAGTTCATTTTGCGTGTGTGTGACCTTCTTTCAGTGTTACCAAACACACAGATTCTATGTTCAGAGACTCCAAAATCTGTATAAACCTTTTTACCTGTAGAAAACCAAACACAGTCATGTCTTTCGTACTTGGTAAGACTCGGATGTTCTGGATTTTTCTTTTGTCCTCCTGTATTTTTCACTGTCCTTAAATGTTACTAAAGTAGAGACTGTTGACAAGAATATCCCAGCAAACAATGTAAGATTAAAATGCTCCATTTTTTTTTCGAGCTGCTTGTCAAAACAAATGAAGGAGGACAAACAAACCTAGATGCTGTGCCCTTGTGAAGAATATAATCAGCTTGCACAACTACAGTTTGTAGTGTCTGGTGGTGCATAAAAGAAATTAATATTCCCGTTCCTGTTTACAGAAACCGCATCCTTAGAGATCAGCTTTCCTCCCTCTCCCACCCAAAGTGACTGCATGCTGCATAACACTGTCACTGGAGGAGAATCAGTAGCATGGCATCTGAGTGGAATTTGTCATGGAAGTAGAGCAAACCTTCCAGCGTGTTGCTGCTATTTCTTCTGAAGAGTTCTAATAGAGTTATGAAGAAAAGATAACTCACAAATAAAAACCTATGTTAAGGTGAAATCAAACCCTGCAGGAACTGAAGCCAGTAAGTCTATTTATACTCAGAGGAATAGTGTCTGGATTAGCAGCATCTTGGTGAATCTCTCTGTCATGCCACTCATAGGCATGTCTCCATACCACACATCAGCACCTTTGCAGCTGACCCAGACACTCAATACTTGCACAACAGGAGATTAGATTAGTCCCAGGAAATTAAACTAGTATCAGGGGAAGGAAGAAGGACTGCACTGCTCTGGTGAGGTATCACAGTCTGACTAAAAGGTGCCTTGTGTTTAGGGTTGAGACCTTTCTTTGTTTTTCCATTTGTGAAAAGTCTTGTTTCCTCATAACATATAAGGATATTGATCTAGGGATATACTTACTCTTCCATTTGATTTTTATCCTTGGACTTTGCTTCTGTGATCTTCTCCTGCCTCTTCTTGTCCATTTTTTTCTTCAATTCTTTCTTTTCTCTAAAAGCATAAAAAATAAAGGCAAGTTCAAATTGCATCTAAACAAAACCCACACAGAGTAGTAATCAATTATAAGGGGAATAGCACCTTACTTTTCACATGTTTCTTTCAGTTTCTTTAGCTGGCTGTTCTGACACTCCTCTGCTACATCTGTCAACTTCTGAATAAGCTAAAAAAAAAAAATCCCAAAGAAACAAAAATACGTATTTTCAGCTAAACATCATACATGCATCTAGGTTTCCCCAAAAGTCTGCAACAGACATGAAAGTGTTACACCATTCCCTGACTAATTACCAATGATCAAAAACCAGTAAACATTCTTATAGGTGTAAATGCATTCTTAACTTGCGGAGTCCAACCAGACTTGTGTATGTCCAACTTACACAGAAACTACTACTTCTCTGTACATCAAGGTGACATAGTTTCAGAATATTAAATGTAAAACCAAAATATATCTTGCAGATTTTACCTCTGTTAGGAATTAAAATGTTTACAAGAATTAATAAATGGTCACAAACTGAATTAATGCAATAAAAACTACAGATTGAATTCCTGTAGGACTGAATATTCAGGGTTCTCTGTGAGCACTGAAAACATTCCTCTTGAATTGAGCATTATTACATGGAACAGCTTGGATTTCAGGGTGGTCAGGTAGATATTGAAAATTCATGCACGATAGCTAAGAAAGGTAAGTATAGATAAGCATAGCCTACATTTTGATCACTGAATTATGGATTGAAAAAAATCTGAGTCATTGGTTTGAAATCTGCTGTGCAGCGCTGGAGCCAATCTCATTCGTGCTGAAACTGCTAACAAAAAGCATGCTTGTAGTGGTGATGCTGACGGGAAAGGACACATGGACAGGGCTTGTGTGCAGCTTCAATGAACGGTGAATTAAAGTGGGAAATGCGACCAATTTGGTTCCATCACTCCCTCTAGTTTAAGTCTGATTCTGTAAAATAATCCTCTCAAGATGATGAACCATGGAATGTGTAATAACGCCTAGCTAGTCTGATCCAGCTTTTCATTCCTTAGATAAAAGAAGAAAGATACCGACAATAGGCTCTCCTCTAAAAGAAAGACATCAGACAGAATCTCTCAGCTGCAAGGCGGATTTTAATCAGAATATTAACTCCTGCACAGCTCAGAGGGAAAACTGTCTGAAGGTTCTGTGCTAAAAAATTAATTTATTCTGACACTACCGAATTGGACCATGCTGGAAATGTAACTTTGCTTTGAGAAATGCCATTTCCCATTTTGAAATGAGAAACAAGCTAGCTTACAACAGAAGTCCAACTATGTGGGTCCAAAATGGTTTGTTTCGATAAAAACTAAAATCTCTGAGATGCAGCCAGCAACTGTTACTTAAAGGTGGACTCTCTCCCTGCGGCACAGGTAACCGTGTCCATGCGCCCACGCTGGAGCAGCTGTGATTCACATACAACTGCTGATAAACAGGATGCTGCTTAATGGCAGCACCATGTGATGATCCACAGGAATTAATTTGTAAAAAGGCCTTGCTGAGCGATATCCATGCATATCACTGCTCTGACCTGCTCTTTTTGGATGGAAGGGCAGAACAGACAAATCACTTCACCCAACCGTAATGAGGCAAAACATCATATAACAGAAAAAAAACTTGAGAGAGGATTGTCTGGAGTCAAGGAACAGTTTGCACTCCCATAAAACCCTTTAAAAACTGCTCTCTTCTGCCTGAGAATATCCATCTGCATCAGCTGCCATCTGCCCAAGCTCTTCTATTTCAGCTCAGAGGGTCTATGATTCTTCTGTAGTCGTCGGTGAAACTCCAGCTGTAAAAACAGAAGCTGGCTTGGACTGATGGATGCAAAATATTTCTCCACCATATACAGATTATCCCCTTAGGATCCCCTTAAAGCATTCATCTGCAACAGGAACACTGTTTGGCACAACTCTGTGCCCTGGGGAATGTTTGAATCTATTTTCATTTTTTCATGGCGTTTCAATTTATTCTCCAGCTAATCCTGCCTCCTTGAGTGTTCAACATTTAAAAAAGTGGCAGAACAAAATGGGAACGTCATCCAAAAGCTGCAGTAAACCGAGACCCGTAACTAGAGTTAAGGACTCTCTGCATTAGCAGTAGTAATAATCCTGTTGCCTTTCTGCCTTCCATCCAAAGCGTTCTGAGTTGTTAGAAGTGTTAGTGACAAAGTGACACAACAACTCCTTGAAGTTGCAGCAGACCACAGGGAAAACAAGCTCTGAAATGGACTCCAAGCAAGAGGAAGCCCCACTTAGTTAAAATGTCATGCTGCTTTCATTACTCACCCTGAGACTGCTAAAGAAAAGCAGACGACATTACAAACGTACCAGCTTAATGTGCTCTCGTTTCTGGTACTTCTCACTGTAATACTGCTCCTGTCGGAGGTTTAGTAGCTGCTGTTGTTGCTTCTCCTTCAGCTCGACTAGCTTCTGGGTCATTTCAGAGTCCAGCGCAGCTAATTCCTGCTCAATAGTTGAAGAATTGTGATCGGGGCTACCTGTTTCAGATCTGCAAAGACAGACACGCACACATGACCAAGGTCTAAGTCACTAGGCATGTGCACTCTGCCCCTTATTTAAACCTTGGTTTTAAGGCAGCTGGTTATAGTAGCTCATTATGAAGTTTCTCTGCACCATATATAGGGCCAGAAGATGATTTTAGCTTTAGTAAGTCCAATAATGTCACCTTTTAGGAAAAAAAATAGTGTCAACAGTTTATTAATAGGATGGCTATTGCTTGTAAACCTCATTTTACTAACCCATCACGGTGGTGTGAACTGGACTTCGTATAAATGAGTTATAAATGCAACTGCCAAGATTTCCCATAAACATATGCCCATAGAACTTGTTTATCCACCTCCAGACATGTAACTTGAACTTAAAAGCTGCACAGTCTTCAGCAGAAATGATGAATGCCAAGTATTTTGAAAACCAAGTCATTCTTGCATGCACTTAGCAACAAATCTAAGAGCCTAACCTTACATCTGCATTTATAAAATGCTTAAAATGGTAGGAACATCCCTACCATCCATTTATTTGGTATCCCCCTCCCCCCCCCTTCAGGAAATGCCATGCATAGCACACACAGAGGAAAGTGCAGTATGGACTGCTGACTTAAGGAGGAAAGTTAACACCCCAGCGGGGAATAAACCTCAGAAAGGCAGCACGTAGGAGAAAAGGAAAAATACAATGAGGAAGTTAACTAAAAAGCAACACTAAGGAACAGTTCTGGGTTTTTTGTCTTTCTTAAGACAAAAGGAAGGATAGATGTAATTGTGAAAGGAGACATGATATGACAACACTACAGTGCTCAAGGAAAAAGTAGGTAAGTATCATTCTCAGGCCAGCAGTAAACTAAACCCAAGGAAAACATAAAAAATAAAAAATAGCTGTATCCCTGCTCTGCTTCTGTGTTTACTGCTGTACGCAGGAGTTAAATCAGTTGCCTGGGAAACCTCAGGAACAGTGCATGAGATGGACAAAACAGCAAAACCTTGAACAGAGTGGGCTGACACTGTGAGAAAAATGAGTTTGCTACTCAGAAATTTGCAGAGATTACAATGCAGAGAAATTGCTACAACTGGCTGCCTCTCTTCTCTCCCAGGTTCAAGTCTGCAGCTGTTGTCAATTAAAGAGTTACTTCAACTGAAATAATGTGAAGCTGCTTTCATCAGTGTGAGGACATGAACCAAGGTAGCCTCTTTTTATTTCTTGTATTTTTATTGTATTTGAATATTCTGCTAAGAGGTTAAGTGGTGTCAGTGTGATAGGTGAGGATAATTTAAATACAGAACCAGATGACAGCATTAATGAATATTAAAGTCAGCACATTATGCCACTACATTGTACATATTAAAATTGACATTTCTTTTGTATTTTTGGGAAAAAGAAATACAGCCTATTTCTAAATGCTGGCTAAAATACTAGGACCGTCTTTTAAGGAATATGATCATTCAAGAAAATTCAGAACACCACCAGCAAAACACTTGTGCATGTATACCAATAAATACTTCAACCTTCCTATAGACAATGGCTTTACTGAATCTTGGCCCAATTTTAGACAAGGGCATGAAACATTAATTACTTCTGACCAGAGACAACACGTTTTTATGGCAATCTGATACAGGGACTCCTGATGAAGTAGTGATTTATACTTTGCAGTTACAGGCAAATAGCTACAGTAATAATTTAAAATGATAAAAATCTCCTTTTTCCTTGAGATGCAGTACTCTGTTAGAAGTCTGCTGCTTGACATAATACGTACTTGCAAGTTTGAAAATCCCTAAAAATATATTCTTGCCTTTTAAAAATTCAACCTCAGATTTTTTAACCTTCAGATTTCTCTGTATCTGCACATAAAACTTCACATCTCTGAAATCACTGTGACAGCTCTACATAATAGACTGCAGGGTTTTATTGCCTGATATCATGAATGATGCATAGTCAGATCATAACGAGATAAAAACAACAAAATCCTTCTTATTCAAAGACAAATGAGTAATTTTATTTATTCAGTTTGTTTTTCTGCTTGAATTTGAACAGAATATGCTAGAGGAAAGACAGAAACATGACATTGTTTTGGCTGCCACTATCTGTCACACACATTGATGATGGAAAATACAGTGGATAAAATACCACTGTGTGTGCAGTCGACAACCAGTCATTAAGGGAGCTTGTTAAACTCAAGTGTAGAACCTGGAAGCCTGGAAACTGGCAACAGTTAAGGCCAGCTGAACATAGATATATTATGAGTGTTAAGCTCTTATTAAGCCCAATGACATACTGTCATCAGGCAAGCATAAATGAATAAGCTCATTCCTAGGGACAAGTTATGGCCTGAATCCCAGTCACTTACAATTAGAGGTACTATCAACATTGTCGGCAGCCAGAGCATGCTTGCAGCTTTTTTCTCTAATAGTCTCCTACCAAAAAGTGTCAAGTAATTGTTTTAACATTCATTCAATGTCTTCATATTTAAGAATTGCAGCTATATAAATTTTATGTAAAAGTTAGAGGACTTTCGTGCTTATCTAACTACTTTCCAAATAAATTGTGTTTAAAACATGAATGCTGCACTAATATGAGAAGTAAGAATTCAGTTGTAACAGTATTAAATGCTGGTTGTACCTACACGTGTCTGTGTTTTGCCAGGAATTAAGAACTGATCTTTGTTAATACATAGCTCCTTACCAGATGAACAAGACCGTAATTGTGGAAAGATTCATAAGTCATAACAGACTTTGCATTTCAAACTGATAATGGTAAATACAGGTCTCCTTTATTATTATTACCTAAACAAGTAAAATAAAACTGTATCTGCATACAAAAAGAGATAGGGCAATGCAAGCCTCAGAAAGACACATGGCACAGAACTGGTGTGCATGCAGAGGCAAAGCCAAGCCATCATTAAGAGATCGCGAAGTGGTCTGGATCAATCATAATTTAAACACTAGTCAGATGTTAGTAACTTTCAGGTGTTTCTTTCACTTGATTATACATTTGGTGCCCTCTACTCTAGCACAAGTTTTTTCCAGGGCTCTAATTTGGAGACAATGCTCTTCAGCACCAAATTTAGAATCTCCGTTTTACCCATGAATAAGAGTACTAACTTTTGTTTCTGTTTCAACACTTGCGTCTCTTCCACCACCAGACAGCACACCGTGGTGGCCCAGAGTAAACTATTTGCTTAATATGGACAGGATGACCATATGTGCTGGCTGCAAAAACTTCTCCTTGCTTCAGAAAGGAACTACGTTATAAAGTTCTATTATTAAGTGTAGGGCAGAAGATTCCATGGAACTGATACTCCTTCTTCTGAAGGAAGTCAGCATGGGAGAAGATGGGATGCTCTGATAAAACATACTGCAGTTGACCTGAGCAGGACGGTAAAACACTTCATCCAGATAGGTTTGATTTCTTCCGTGTTGCAGTCTGGCTTCTGAACTGTCCCAGTATGTAGGTGATGCCCCCTCCCATAGTTTGTGATTAAGCTCACTTCCTAACTACTGGTCGCTGTTGCCAGTACAGCTGTCTCACCTACCCACACCAGAGGTCTAGGGAAAGTCCCAAGATAAATATTGCTTGCCCTCACTTCCAGGGAAAGAGGTGTAACATGGTGAACAACTTACCTGGCTTCTAGCAGAGATGCAGCACATCACAGAGAGGGCTTTTTCTGATGATTTCCACATCGAAGGCCCTGACTTCATTTACCTAGGAATTTTGCTGCTTTTGATTTTTTTCTGTGCTCTGATGTCACCTCCACATTGACTGTCTACTATAAAAGAAGACCTGAGTGAAGATCTCCAACATCAAGAACAGAAAAGCTACATACCTTTTCTTACTGTCTCTTTTTGCTGTTTTTTCTAAAACTGCTCTTCGTCGCAGGTAGTCACTTTGGATTTCATTATACTTTGCAGTGTGCTCTTTGATAAGGTCTGTGGTTTTCTTGTGGTGCCTCTTCACAAGGTCCTTCATTTCCTTGTAGTGCTTCTTCTGAAGCTTAACAAAAGACTTCTGCTGTTTTAGCTCCTCAATAGTCTGCGCTTCCACTTCTACAATGATAACAACAAAAACCGCTTCAATTTTCTAATAATGTCTGATTTCAATCACAGAACCCAGGAATTGCTATTAGCAGGAATGAAACAAAGCATGCTTGCTTACTGCTGGTAAGTGAAATGTCCTAGCTTCAACTAACCAAGTAGAATTCTCTGGAAATAAGCTAACCAGATTGAAAATACTGTGGCAAATTTAATTGATAGAAGATTAAGAAGTGACATAAAAATTTACAACACCAAAATGTGTAGTAAAATAAAAACCATGTACTTTCTCTCCTCAACCTCTTTCAGATGCAAAAGATTCCCATCAGCTAACATATAAAAACATGATCTTACATAGATATGATCACAGACCTTTTCTGTACCCACTGTACCAATGCTTCAAGTCTCCCTTCTCTCTGGATAGACTACGTAACATGCTGATGCCTAAATCCCCTTTGCAAACAGCACTTCACCTGCCTGCTCTCTTGCCATGACCTGGGCACTAGCTGGAGGCATCTGTCCTGGTATCATCACAGCATCTTGGGAGAGACTTCGCTTCTCTCTTGATGGAAACACTGCATCAGAGGAGTCATGGCCAGCTGGTTGCCAGTCCAGCAAAGGATCGGTAGCTAAATGCTGAGAACTTCCCTCCAGTGCTGTCACTCCAACTGCAGCTATGAAGGATGTCTTGCTCTGTGAACCCCGATCACAGCTCGAGCTAGGGTCCACTAGCCTGACCTGCATGAGCTCACTCCAAACCAGCAATTAAACAAACAAAAAAAGGTGCTGGAGGGAATGATGACTTGCATGATCTGGGGTCACACCTCTGGAAAAGCCAGACTGAAGATCCCTTCCCAGACAACAGACTGATTGTGTGAGGCCAGCAGGTACTTCTATAATTCAGACCAGTCTCTACTGCACATGAGGGAGACTGAATAAGAGGCAATCAACATGTGGCATTTCACATGTCTTATCTCTTTTCCACACCTAAATGTAGGCCTACACAAGATCTGGACATGAAGTGAGTGCTAATGTAGGAGACTGACTATAAAATAAACTGAGTTAGAGTTTAGATTGCAAATCTCATAACTCCAAGCTGGAGGATGTGACTCCCAATTGGACGGCAGGGCATGATCTGACTGACAGGCCAGTTTGCTTAATGAAATGGTTAATTTCAGTTTTCTAGGAGCAATGGGAACACTGCAAGACTAATGAAGATAAAATGGTTTCACAACTATTCACAATATTCAGAGCAAATTTGTCTTCTGTTTTCATAATAATGCCGGTCTTTAGTCTGCATTAGATGGTAGCACTGCGCTTATGAAACTACAACAATGGAGTACTTTTAAAAAATTCCCTGTTGACACTCATTACTGATCTCATGAAACACATGCTCAAACATTTCATAACTTCAAAGCTGAGGAATAAAACATGGTATGAACATTTTCTATGAGTTACTGCAGTGCTAGTCACTCAAAGAAATGTCTAAGCCAGATTGTCTACTTCATAAAAAATGTTTCTCTTGACAAAGAAGTGTATCATTCGTACAGTGTAAACTGTGTATTTATTACCTGTGAGGACACTCTGAATAAGATCTTCTGTCTTTGCAGGTGCTTTCACTGAGCCTAGAGATAAAAGAAATGACTGACTAATTATTTTAAAACAAAAGCCATTATTGTGCTGCTTGACTGCATATTAAAACATGGCAGGTGACACAGCACATACACGTAATGGCATTTACTGTTCATTTGAGAAAACACATCTCTTGCGGAGAAGACTAGCAACAAGGAAAACAACGCTGATCCTGTGAACCAACACGAAAAGGCAACCTTCCAAAAACCAAGCTGAGCTTTGTTCTTTTTCTTATGAGGAAGATGTTATTAAACTCACTGGTACGACTCATACAAACCATTTAAGCAGTATTAGACTGACAACTAGTACAACTGCCCTATGTTATGCTGTCAGTGCAAAATTTCTGTACAGGAGATGAATCCAGCTCCTTGGAAGTCAGTTAGATCAAGCCTATGAAGACTGCAGCCATAAAATTATAAACCCTGTGGTTTAACAAGCATTTGTTATAGGAGATATATAAATACAAAATATATAAGTATCTAAGACTGTATTTTGTGTGTGGAGTAGGATGTAACTACATGCATAAATTAGGCATATTTGTAAAAACAATTTAAAGAGATTCCTGCACTAAAAATGTCAGACACCACCAAAAAACCCCCACCAAATTTCATTGCTTGTAATAAACTTCAGTTCCATCACAAAAGCAACTCTTAAGTAGAAGATACTTGTATATTTGAACAAGACTGGCCCTAAGAGCATACTGCAGTATTGGGAAAATTTCTACCTATTTTATAAAACCAAACCAAACACACACAACCCCACCTTTGTTCTTTAAATGCAAAGCACATGAAGAATTATTATCCAGATTTATTTTGAAAAGATGGGACTTCTTTGTTTTCCTTTGGGTTTTTTGGGGTGGTAGTTTGTTTTTTGTTTGTTTGGTTGGTTGGCTGGTTTTTTACCTGGTGCTGGTTGGCTATGGACAACCTGAGTTGCTGGCTTCGGTGTAAGAGAGGCAGTGTAATTTACTCCATTTTCTGCTGGTGTTGGCCTAGGTTCATTGTTAGCTTCAGATTGTGCATCTCCATGGTCATTCTGAAAATACATCATGATTTATATTACTCTTCCCAACTAATAGACTTAAAATTATTTATTTGCAGGTCTAGTTTAGCCTCTTTTTTAATAATGTAAAATTCTGTAAACGTTATATATAAATCATTCTACAAGAAAAAAACCCCAAAATAAGATATCCTTATGAACCATGGTAATCCAGGTGGTTCATTTTTGCAGGACAAATTTCAAGAAGAACTAGAGCATGTATTATTCTGAAAAAGTATTTTTATTTTAAGTGGATATAACTCATCAGGGATGTCTTTCAGCACAGCATATATTAGGTATACCAGATGTGAAATCTGTGTTTCATTGAAAAGCACTGTTCTTTGCTATAAAACCTTTCTAGAAACAATGTAGAAGCTGGCATGAAAATGCTACTCAAATCCCTGCTGTGAAAAAAATGTGTACACAAAATTACTTTAAAATTTCACAGATAACACACAGCACTATCATTATTCACTGTTCTTACAGAACAGAGACATACTTCTGATTCCCCAGATCTTACATTCTTGCAATTACACTCCAAGGATAATATGTAAACAGTACCTCCATCCTGCTGCATAATACATCTGTGGTATCCAAATATTTAAGCATTTTCCACAATCTTTTCTTTCTCTCCAGTTTCCCAAAAGCTCAGGATTACAGTGTTTGTTGTACTATGCACTGATCATCTTCTAATTTTCCTTGTGACCATCAGGATTTAAGCAAGCACCCAGCATTCAGCAAACAGAAGGTCATTCAAAGCAATTTTTATTCTGAAATGGCCAAGCCCCTGTCCCTGCTGTCCCTGTGAGGGGCCAGCTGCCATGGTGTCTCAGGGTAGTTTTGGATTTGTTCCTTCAGCTGCTCCAATTTCACTGATTGATGGTAATCACATTACATGCAGAGGTAGGATACCACAGTTGTTGGGTTTTTTCCCCTTAATTACTCCACACTTGCAAAATATCAGCCTGCACTGCATCAACAGAGGCAAACCACATTTTGATCTGTTTTGTGCTGCTCCTGCTGCTGATTTCCTTCATCTTGGCCCTGACAACACACTGCATACTGCAGAAGGATTTCTGTCTCAACTGCCTATTTCCACCAAAATTATAGGAGAGAGATACTGTAGTCAGAAACATGATGCAATTGAAAACCAATGCCAACAACTTCATTTATATCAAGCAGGAATTACTGCAACAAAGTAAGGAAAACCATGATCTAGCCAACATTTATGACAGTAGCACAATGTGACTGGCAAAAGCTGTAGATACAGACAAATTCTCCTTAAAATACGCTCCTCGCAGGATGCAATTAATTAGTTTAATAAAAACAATGTTTGCTATATAGATCATCAACATTTAATACAAATAACACTGGAATTCCTAACTTCTGGCAAGTTTGTGCCCCAAAAGTCACTGCAATGGAAAGTGGGTATTATCTTCTTTTTTTCGAACTAGGTTTGCATGTGGTGCGAAATGCTGCATCACAGGTTGTTGAGAAACTACTAATATAGCCTGTCAGTTTTGGATATAAAACATCTGTTTTCTGAAACTAAAGCAGAAATGTGAGACAGGATCAGGAAGTGAATGAAGAGTAATTTTCACTATATCAAGCAATCTAATTCATTAAAAAGAACTTTCTCATCTCATAATTCATCACACAGAATGCTAAACATAATTTTTCCTTACTGGAGAATATTTTAGGCTCTTTTTAAAACATGATGTAATCCAGCCTTATAATTTATAATTTGAATATTCACAGGAAATGGTTTATATTCCACTTGTTGCCATGTCTTTTGCAAGACAGCAGATTTACTAAGAAGAAGGATACATACCCATACAGGTACATACAGATATGATCTATTTTTGTTTCTACAGAGAAAAGGAGCTGCCACGTATTGGGGTTGGCAGATCTCCTCTATGCTGTGCTGTTGGACTAGGTGGGCAGTTCTTATGTCAGTTTGCCTCTATCCTTGTCGGCAAAGTATAAGCAAGGTCTCCCTATAAGAAGTGTCACATCAACTTAATTTCCATTACTGTAACTTGGTGTGATCATTACAATTTGCAAAATTATGCCTGAATTTTTATTTTAAATAGTGGTATCACATATGCTAAGTGCAGCTGCTCTCCTGGAGATGTTTTTTGTTTACTTTTCCTATCAAAATCACTTTATTTAACCAGAGAAGCCAACTGGAGTGATTACACACATTTGATTTATATCCAGGCATGCAAAACAACAGTTTCCATTTCAACCCTGTTTTATGGGTAGAAACAACAGGTCAGACACTCTGCTGCTTCCACGTCAGACACATTAATGAGACAGCAAGGCCTCCTGACTCCCTGACTGTGGCAGGAATTAACATGCAGCCCCAGTGCCATTACACCAGCAGGCACAGCCAAAATGCATTTTACTCTGGCTAGCTTTTCCTAAACCCCTACACGCTTCTGCTCCTGTGACTGTGGGGGTGAAAACATACAAACTAGTTACCTCAATCTACTTTTGGCTGGGATTAATTCACGCCAAGATAATCCCAGCTGCAAATTTCTATGGTTTATTCCTCCCATCTGTAAAGCACACCAGGCAGAGGAAGAGAAGGCAACCTTCGTTACCTGTATGCTCATAAAGATTTACTATGTGTTTAGATAAGTACACATAAAGGTGAAAACCCACAATGCAGGTATTACAATGCTTCAATTCTGCAAAAATTGCTATTCTAAGGCCAGTCTGGAAAGCAAGAACTGGAAGTTATGCAATGACCAGAAAGCTAAAGGTAGGAATGCACATTATGCTCATGTTGGGAACACTGCAAATAAATACAGAATAGATGCTGTAAATATTGTTGGTTCTTCAGCATTCTTCATTTATATTATTGCACTGAAACTAACAGGCAGTGTAATTCGAAGCCTAAAGAAAGGTTAATTTATTTGTTCAAAACAATTCACTATTAGGTAGCTTATTTAACTACTGTTCTGCGAGAAGCCTAGGGAATTTCTTACACAGATTCAGTTAGCAAAGAAAAAAACCTCTGTTTTCCTGTAACAGCTGATAAATAAATGTGTGTGAGGGGAGAAAAAGAGGTGTGGGGGAGGTGGAATTTGTACTAGAAGACAGAACAGCTTTGCACACAAACATTTATAGTGTGTGAATTTGAACCTGTACTTTGGAAAACTGAATGTAGGTGCACTCACGGGTACATTTCTGGCAAACATACTGAGGTTTATTTAGCTATGTTGCCAGTGAAGTGTTTCACAAACACAAAACAGTCAGCCCTGCTGAGTGATGAGGAAAACATTATCACGACATACCATGATCAGGCAATTCAGGATTTCCAAGTACAGCCCAGCTGCCAAATATCTTAGCCAGAATGGGCGTTTATAAATAGAGGGCAACAATGGTGTATTTATATTGACATTTCAAGCAGCAATCTTGTAATTGTCCCTTGTTACTGCATCTAACCGAATGGTTATATATTTTTAGCAAATGCGCCATACAATCATTAGAGTTTTCTTTCAAAAAATATTTCTCTGCTACTCCAAAACAGGCTCCTTTATTCTATGAGCTTTCAAGCTCCCTGACATATGGCAGTACTACCTAAGCACTACAGTTTATCTTTGCTTCTTCTCATCTGCTTCAGAAGCTACTCTGTGACAGAATTTTTCTAACTGACGAATAAGCCTATACAGACCAGGAAAATCTGTACTTTTTCAAAAGTAAAAATGACCTCTAAGGTATTTAAAGGATTATGTTAAAAAAAGACTTTGCTATTAAAATAGAATCTCATGTGTAGAGTGTCCTAGATAAATGTCTAAGATACTATAGAGCATTTCACAGTGTCCTCATTCAGCCGAACTTGTGACACTGCACAAAGAGTAAATTGTTGGCCACAGAATTGTAATGACTTTCACTCATCTGGTCTGCTTTGGGAATGTATTCTTGGTTACAGAATCTAGTTCAGTGAGGCTCTGCACATCTGAGAATTGAAGCAGACAGGCACCAGAGCTGAGGGCAATTTCAGATAATAGAGCATTTCTCCATCTTTGCCAGAGACCTGTACCAAGTGCCTTTTGATTCACATGATGCACGTAACATCTGACACAAGCCATCTTTAAAATACAAGGTTGATATTTTCAAACACTGCTAGAAGACGTCCCAATTACAATGTCTGGAACAGACAGACTGAACAACTGAATGTGCATAGAGTTTATCAGAAACCAAAGCTGAACTGCCAGTACTCTTGATTATGATCAAAGTAACAGCTATGCATTTGTATGCACAACACCTCCAATTATACAGAAAAATAGGGTTTACAGGTAAGTCCGTAGGTAACCACATATATCCAAACAGATACCTAACCACTGAAAATGTGGCTCCCATAGCTTTCAGCTACACTAGAATAGACATGAACATTTATTTACTCTGTAGTTTCCTCCCTCTCTATCTCTCTAAGATCTGTGAAGGTTCGGATCAGTTGACCACTAGAGGCTCCCTCCCATCTAAACTATTGTATGAATATACTGTGTCTCTTTAGAGCATGTTTGCTCATGGAGAATGTATAGACACATCATAATCTGATATACATGAATGTTTCTGAACAGAATAACCTCTCCAGAAACACAGCCTGAAATTCTGGAAAATTTGTAATATTTTCAGGAAAAGCCGCTGACACAGAACTGTGTCTTTTTTGTAAGCGGAACTTCAGCATCACACTGGAAAACAACAAGCAATGATTTGTGAAGATTTAATTTACTATGTAACGAAGTTCCAAATCAGCATACACATAACATGATTTTCATTCAGCTTTGGGTGTCTCGCTACCTCTGAACAGGAACTCCACGCACAACATGCTGCCGTCAGTGAAACCACACGCACAGTGCAATGCTTCTTGGCTGTAATGTACCCAAGTCTCCTTCTAGGAGAGATGTTTACAGGTGCTCAAGTAATCCATACATACAATTCCCAGGGACTTTCAGTATTTGTCTTTCTAAGCAACGTAGGTGCTTTTAAACACCATAGCATAATTTGCAGAGACTCTGAAACCTCACTTACCTCTTTCTTTACCTCTTCTTCATCTTCCAGAGTCAGTGCGGCCAGTTGCTTAGCTCTCTGCTCCATCAAGTTTACGTATCTGATTGGATTGGATAAGGCCTCAATCACGTCTAGAAATAATGCAAATACTTCAGTTTCAAACCCCCTATGTTATGGTTCCAGTGCTCCTCAGGTTTTAAGAAAGAGAATGTATTTTTCATACAGATCTGCTGTTGATGGGTAGTCCTAGGTCCTACAAACAACAGTGGAGGGGAGTACATCATCATGCACACCCTAACATGAACCCTCTTTGAGTTTGTGCTTGGGTCTTGTGGATGTGCTTTTTCTGCAGTGTTTTATGCTGCATTTTCAAAGCTTACAGTATCAGCCAACTAGGACCCTGCTTCACATGAGGCACAGAAGAGTATGAGTAAAAATGCTGTTTTTAAAAAAAGCCAAGTTCACAGGACTCTTATCCCAATATGGTAAGTCATCTACACCACATTCACTTTGAATTTCAATTAACCTTTGTATTTCCCACTAGGAAAATGTCACAGAATTACCTGCGTAAGTATCAGGTACATAGTCTTTGACCTCTATGTACACAAAGAGAGCTGGCAGTGTCAAAGGTTGGTTCCGCTCATTCCTCAAACAGATGTAGTGATAGCCTGCAAAATAAGAAACAACCAGTTCACAGCATAAACTCTTCCACAGGCGTTTCCAATGTAATTGTGTTATCATTTGTTATTTATAGTGTGGCTCCAACTGAGCAAGCAACCCTAGGGACTTCTGCTAGGGAAAGATTCACCTGAAGGTTTTCAGAGATAAGTATACAGACAAGGGGCTGTTAGAAATGCACATGGCACTGCAGTTTAAAATAGTTATTTGCCCTTCTTTTTTACATCTGTGAATAATGCTTAAAATTGTAATTTATATGTTTTGATGCATTCTATATTATTACCTTTGGCTGGATTTTTTTTTTAGTTTCGGAGCTCTTACTTGATTTTCAAAAATGACCCTTGTCAGTCTGCAATCTGAACAGCCAAGTAAAACTGAGATGTAATAGTCCATCCACAACACAGTATCTAATTTAAAAACCAGACAACGTACCACTATATCTACCAAGTGCATGTGTGTATGAACCCTATCATGTGACCGACCTTAGAAATATTATCTGAAAAAAGAGTATTTTCAGACTGTTTTGAAAGCTGGCTGTCTTGTAATAGCCGGGGCACATATTACAGTGCAGCTTAGCTACCTTAATGGTGAGGTACCACAGATGGGGCAGCCCCAAACTCCTTCTCCCAGTCACCTACCACCATCTCCTGCTCCTTCTCTGGTGCACTGACACTTTTCTGACTTTGTAGATAGGCAGGTCAGCAAGCTAAACTCCAGAAAAAGCAGCCTTCAGAAACTGTGAAGAGTCTTCCATCAATTTAGCTCCCCAAAATGCCTCACCATAAGGTCAGATGTATTAATGCCAGTTTAAAGACAGTGATGGAAGTGCACCAGTAGGGGTGGGAGAAAGGGACTTTCAGTCCCAGCAAACTGTTAAATGCATCACAGTGCTGCAAAGTTGGTGCTGGTGTGTCCCACACCATGGCTGAAGCTGTTCTTCTAGGGCATGATTACAGTCACACACATCTCCCATGGCTAGCCTGTGGGTGACCCAGGCCAGCTAAGACAAAATGGCTTGGAGCTCTTCTTAGCAGAGCCCTAACATCACCAGCCACAAAAGAAGGGACTGATTTACATATTACCTGAGATCAGGTCTTCAGGAATAATATGGTCAACAACTGTTAAGATACAGGGACATGTGAGTTTTGTGCTACTGCTGGGACTGGCTAGATAAGGTATGGGGTAGATACAGATATTCTTCCTTTTCCAGTGTGAGTGAAGCTGGGAGCATGTTTCTGGCCCATATGCTTGCCCTGATTTAGTTTGCTCCCCTCCCCTCCCTGGAAAAGCTGGAGCTGAAGTCGAAGGCTTCTCTTACTCAAAATGCCAATGCCACTATATCTTTCTGAAACATGATCTCTAATTCTGGACTGGGAAATAAGGGCTGAGTTGTGGCACAAGACAATTTTCAGTTAAATGACTACTAATTATAATTGAAATAATAATATGGTAACGATATTAAAAAAAAAATTTCAGCAATGAAGATGAAAGTAATTTTGGGTTGATTTAAAGGTGTAACAGAGATACAACAGCTTGCATATAGGTCTGTCCATCCTTGAATGCGTGTAAAAATTACATTAGAGGAGTATAATTTGCTTTCATTCCCAGCCATCTGCCATTCTCAAAAAGATGACATCAAAATTGGCTGTTGCTGCCCTCTTTCCTCTTAAAAGGGTACAATTGCAATTTCTAGCACAAACCTGTGAGCACACAGTTGATCTACTGAAGACGACTAAGTACCAACCATGCTTCTGCTGCTTTAATTCTGTTGGTTTTCCTGGATTATTATGAATTTAAATTTCTGGTGAAATATGGTGTTTTCCTTTTCAAAGTTGAGACAGATTATTCAAATCCCCAGTTGCTATAAAACTGCAGAGTGGCTGCTGATTTACTACAGCAGCTGAGATTCTGGCTTGCTGTTTCTTTTCTCTACACCATGTCTATTACAATGGAGGAAAAGGTTTACCTGGTCGAATTGCTGAGACTGGTAATATCCGATGACCAATAAATTTCCCTCCTTCTTCATACACTGCTAGCCTCAAACATGCCAGCGTAGGTAAAACAACCTAGAAGGTAATATTGTTGCATTATTAACTTTCTGTTATGAATGCAACAGCTCCTTCCAGACATAGGCTATACAGCAGATAGAAAGTTCAGTCCAGCGGACAGTAACATCTACACATCCATAGGAAGGTATACATGTAAGAGGTCAGGGGTGTATGCATCTATGTGTCAGATAACTCATGGAAACATTTTTCAGTCAAGAAACATGAGGTGGGATGTGTATGTTGAACCCAGCAATTTGACCCTACATTTTCAATATGATACAAGCGACTATAGCAGCTCAACTCCTATCACACTTGAATGCCGCCCTGTTTTCTGCTTATTACTCAAAGCCCTACAGGTTTTCTTACTTTGTGTTTGTGCCAATGGGATTACTTAGTCCTAAGAAAAGTCACTGACAGGCATATTAGCGTTGAAAAGTCAACAAGCAATTCAACCTGTTTTGCAGAGTGCGAATGTATGAACTACATGAACCATATCAATCCCAGTAGAGTCTTCCAGTGCTGCAGCATGCTCACTGGCTGCGTTAAAGAGGTTTAATCAAGCAGGATGTTTACTAGCATTGGATGCTTTCTTGGCACTACATAAGAAAGAAGGTCAAACAGTGAAACAAGAAAACTAGAAACTGGAAAAGGTCACCAAACTACCCTACTAAGATAGAACCTTTAATTTTACTAAAAAAAAAAAGTGTAGCATAATTCATTTCATTTTCTTACTTAATGCAAATATAAATACAAATACACATATTTTTAACCTGGGCACAGATATGCATTTTTTCAGAATGTATGCTAAAATTCATCTAGACAACGAAAGGGAAAAAACGCCCAAAACAATCAACAATCCAAAACTAAGAGCTTCTCTAATTTATTTTCAGCATTACTAAAAATAGTAATCTCTGCTTCTCTGAGCACAGAGGCAGTAAGACACAATTGTTAGCTAAATAGGGAAACGAAGTACACTAATTAGAAGTTCATTACAGAAGAAAAATGCTAGCGATGTTTCCAAACTTAAGCTCTGGCAGGCTGCCAAAGGAAAATCATTCAGAAGACCAAATATTCAGGGAAAAGGGCTGTTAACTCCCCAGAAAGCTGCGTTGCAAGTACCACTTGTATGAACATCTCTGTGAACTACATTTGCTGAGAGAAATATGAAAGAAATTGTTTTATGAACACCTGGACTCAGGATCCACTTCACCACAGTGCCCAATAAGCAAATCCCAGAGAGTCTGTTAGAAAACTGGCTGCACGCATGTTGCACAGTAAGACATTCACGTTGCACAATCCTAAAACATGCTCAGTATTTTCTGCTCTCTCAAAGTTCAGAGAGCTGAGTCTGAGTAACAGTGTTCAAATTGCATGAGTAACTCGGGAGCCTACATCTTGTTTCAAGTGAATGGGATTTATGTGGTTTCATCACCTAGTTTATATTTATGTAGCACAATCTAGTGCTAAGCAGAGGTAGCAGATTGCTTTGAATGTATTAGCCTGGACAGCCAGATTGTTATAGCTGTATTCACATTGTCTTGCTCGCAGGTTGACGGGATCTGCTTTTCAGCAGGGCTGTTCAGCCAAGGCAAAATGGTAATTCAGCTAAACTGCTGCTGGGATCTGTGCTTGCTCGTTCATAGCATGGCATTGCACCATGCCATGCACACGAGTCTATTAACACGTCTGCTGTTTCCAGCTGTGTCATTGAAAGAATCAAGGTGACTTTAAACTCATTTATTATAGTAGGAGCTGGCATGACAAAGAGCAGCTAAATTGCACCAAAAGTGGTTAAGAATAAACAGTTCAAGAAACAACTATTTGGAATCTCTTTATCTTCTGTCTAACAAATGCAAAGTTTCAGTAAACCACAGTATTACCCTACTGGACAGTGACAAAACAAGCGCAATGCACATTTGGGAAGTAAGTGTTACACTGACCTTCTTAAACACTATGGTTTCCTCTTCCCAGACGGGATTAACTGCGTTGCCTTGAGAGGTCTTGGTCTTCAAAGCTTTTCTTCTTGTATCCACAGGCAGGCCAAACATGTCGACTTCTACATAGGTACCAACTTTTTTATCAGAAAGAAACTGACCTGAAATTATCTAAAACCGAAACAAAGAAGGATCACTAAAGATGCTTTGGTGGATTAGGAAATGAGTGGCTGAAATGCAGATTGATAATTCTCACTAATGATCAGACAGGACACACATAAAATAAAACCAAAACAAACCCAAAACCACAATAAACAAAAAACCCCACTGTTTAATATTGCAGACAGAGAAAAACAACTTAAGAGGCCTTATTTTCTGTGATCCTGTGGTCCTGAATTCCCCTATGAGCGATAACGCAGTTGAGATTATGCTGCTGCCCTTCCCTCAGCAGGAATACTTGTTTGCATCTAGTTCCTCAATCTGGCTGACTATTTCCACAACACAGTATCTTTGAGAACTCCCATTTCTATCTAGTTTCAACAACAGGTTCAAAAAATGCTAGAAGAAAAGAGGTATAAGCAGTAGAGAAAGTACACACGCTTTTAACAGCAAGGGAGAAAACAAGCTAAAAAGCTGGTACTCTAACAAAGGCTCTTCACAGAGGGTGAGGAGTTTCACTATGAAAACAAGACAACTATAAAATAGCTGGTATTTTCTAGTTCTTATTTTTAACAGGAAACACAACTCTCAGCTTTAAAAAGGTACAGAAAGGCCTGCAATTACTTCAGAAAAAAAAACAGGCACAGAAGCATGTAGCAGTGTCACTGTATCTTAACAAATCCAAGTTTGCCTACAGCATATCTTCATCCGTTCTCAGCTGTATCATGTATGGGCACTGACATCACAACCAGCAGAGTCCTCATCAGCGGACTTCTGACACCTGTCTCATGACTCCTGGATGCTCATTCCTATTAAAAATGCTGTGCATCTCCTAATAGCTATTGAATGACTTTCACCTCCATTTACTAAAATAGCAGAAGAAAGTGCCTCTAAACCCACAGGAGGAACTGAAAGCTTCCATGATTACAGGTCACTGCAAAAGGTCATTCTCACAGAGTCATCTTTTTTCACCATGCATGTCATCAGATTATTACTTTTTTCATATCTCCCCCAGCACTGTTCTTCTATGCTTGTGTGTGTAGCCTGAGAGGAAACACTTGTTTTCTGTCAATGAAAAAAGGAGGATACTTTGCAGGTGGATTCTGTAATGCGGATACTGTTGTAACGGACAAGTCCATTAAAGGAATAGCAGGATTTCAGAAAGTCTATGTTTTTATAACTAGAGATATACCAAGATTAAATTTGTGATCTTGTCATAGCCAATGCAATCTATCCTCCTAAACATTCGTACAAGTAGTTTTCAATCTGCAGATTCCTGGCGGTCCTTGAACTTCATTAGAGGACCTTAGAAAGGAATGAAGAAAAGCAAGTTGGCAATGAATTGTAGATGACATTTATGGTTCCACAGTTCCACTGGAGAACTTCTAAGGAACCAGAAAATTTATTTATGCTAAACAGTGTACTGTTCTACCTATTCCAGGGCAACCTATCACTTCATAACAGCATGTCTTAAATTCAGCTCTTTGTTACTAAAAACACAGCCAAACTACTCTAAAATCCATTCACTTCCCAGTTACTTCTACGGAAAAAAATACATACAATAAAACCACATTTATTTACCCTACAATATGAAATGTGAGGCAGAAGATTCTCTGCAATTTAAAAATGAAATGTCACTCCATGAAATGAAATGTATTTTCTTTCCTTGACTTAGCATGGTCATTTGCTAGGCCACTGCACAACAGAATCTATGCTCTGATATCGTCATGAAAGCATTTTCACCAGCTGCGTACGTACCTTAACAGACAAGGTGTTAGCTACTATTCCATCCACTATACTTTCAGTAAATGGATCAAAGTGTTTGTCTGGTCTTCTCATGAATTCTGGCTTTAACCTGTATCCGCTTTTGCCATTGTACTCATACATTCCCATGTTTATTTGCATAGACAAATCTAGGTGTTAAAAATATTGATAAGAATAATGTTCTGGTTAGACAACAACTTTAAAAAGCAATAAAACAATACTACTTATTGTAATTTCAAACTGACTAATGTAAACAGCTACTTATGGCACACTGTTGCTTGTTAAAAGAGGTTTCAGGTGTGATCGCAGCCACTCTCTTGGATTGTTTTGACGAGAGAAAGACATCTGTAAGACATCATTCAGAGACTATTCAACAGATAATATTTTCAAATGTTAAAAAGTACTTACCTGATAATCAGGTTTTGAGTCCCTCAGTGTTGTACTGTTTTATCTGACCCAGCAGAGTTTCTAATCCCTTCTAACATCAGACACTGGGTGCCTGATAACTTGGTTGAAACTGGCCCAGAGAGGTTTTTATTACTCTGCTGAATCCCAGCCTGTGTAGCGTGTTTTGCTTTCTATGGAAAGGTGGTGTATACATGGGCACAATGGGAAAGGAAGAAGGGAATGATACCATGGTACCACGCGCCCAGAGGCAGAACTTGGCCAAGATATGTCCTGGGATGCAGTAGATGGGAATATTTGCATGTCTTGGAACAGACACAGCCTTGGAAGACAACACATTCTATTTCAAAAGTGATTCATGCATCTAGAGGCCCAAATGTCTCTGTTTCTTAAACACTCACTTTTAAAGTGGAATTTGCTGTCTAAGTCCCTTCTGTCTTGATATACCGAGATTTTGGAAGACATAGGAAAAAATTCCCTGCCAGATCTGAAATGCTGCTCAAAGATAACCACTTACAAATGATGGCAATATGGAGGGCATTACGGATGTGTATTGTACTAGCTACAGCACACTAATTATGAATATTCCTAGTTCAAAAAAACCAACAAAACTGTGTTAATGTTAATTAAAATGTTAATTAACAGCTCTATAGTACCATTCAATCACTAGACATCTTTTGATGCATAAGCATTTCCTACCGATGAATCAGAAACTGTACCAGAGCAGTGGTATGGTACGGCTTACAAAATCTAGAGACCAGCATAACTTACCTACAGTTTGGAAGTTAAGAGCAACCATTTGGCAGCCGGCGTTCCAAAAGACTTGTGGCATGTAGTTTGAAGAATCTACACGTGTTCCCTTTGGGTAAATACGGCTTAGCTGCATTTTGTTGTATCTAAATGGTGAGTAGTTAAGATACAGTATGTATGACAAAAACCATTTTACAGAGAGGTGCAACTGCAATACTGAAATGCAGGTGATCTTTACAGAATGGCCGTGGGCTTCTTATTGGATTTCTGCAAACATAATGCTTTCAGACATCCACAATTTTGTAGGAGATAGGATAAATATGGAGTAATTAAAGGTGCTGTTTGTTCCTCTACAGAGTACTCAAAATAAGCAAGGAAATACCACAGGCATATGCATTAAAAAGACAGCATTCGTAAAACTCCATTTATCACTATGGTTACTAATTTGAGAATCTCCTAAGATTGCATTTACAGAGGCCAAATAGCTGTAAACAGCAAATCTTTCTCTGGTGGGGGGAGAGGTGCTCAGTTAAAAAGTAAGTGCTCTTCTGGAATAAGCACTAGAACCGGCCTCTACATATGGACAGAAATGATAAGTGTGCACTTCTTATAGTTGAGTCTACAAATCTCAGAGATGAGAACATGCTGCAGGTTATCTGTGGAAATAGCTTTCCATTAATCTTCTTTAAAGCACTATTTTATCTTGACTGTTCATTCTTAAATGCGGGCATGATGAGAGACATTGAGAAACACTGAAAAGTCTAAACAGAATGCTCCTTAGCTTTTCTTTAAAAGTCATAAAAAACCTCTAAATAAAAAAAAAAAATGTGTGGCAATAAAACAGCTCAGTGCTCTTAGAACTAGAGGTGTGAAAAGAAAGCAAGCTCTCTTGTATGACTTTGCAAAAGTCACATTTTGACAATTTGCTCACCATAACTCCTACAACCTCATATAGAATGATAAATTTAATAATGAGAATACAAAGTATCAGGTCTTCATTATGTAGTTTATGCCTATTCCCTCTAGTCCTAGCCCACAGCAGAACGACTCATGCCAGCTTTTAAATTAGCGCATCTGAACTCAGGCCAATTAATTCATCTAGGAAGACAGTCAAATCTACAAATTTCATTTGAGCTCCCTATTTCCCCAGCTTCTGTCTCCAAATTTCAATAAAGCCCTGTAACAGATCTCAAACATAGCAAAGCTAAGAAAGCAGCTTTCTGAAAGTCAAGGATACTCCACAAATTCCACAGGAGACTTCGTAAGTTGCTCAAGCCCTTTGGTTTCCACAAAGGAAGACATTTCAAAACTTTTGTTGCGTTCTGGAAGTTTACAGGGGAAATAAAAACAGTGATACATTAGAGCATGAAATCATATGCAATACACGAGCTGCAAACAACTGGTTTAATCTCAGTCCTCTTATCCCATCTACTGTTCACCAGCTCATTTCACCTCTGTTTCAAAGAATTTACATACACAATTGTTTGCTGACAGCAGCAAGCTCACTCTGCACACACTTCAGAACTCTGTCTGAACTCACATCAGCACTGCCCAAATTCAGGGTGTTGGTACTGCCTGAGGTTGCTACTGTCCAGCTGCAGGCAACAGAAATTCAGTGCATGGGCAGAGATCTCTCCTGTTTGCTTGCAAAATACCATGTTGATGTATTTGAGAGGTAGAGCCCAAAGCTCACTGGTGAGATGCAGACACAATATGGCAGCTTTTGTGGGGAACACAGAGAGCCCTACTGGATCTCTAGATTGTCTTTGCAGGCAGATGCAAGGCCTTTGGGACAATTTGAAGCTATAATAACTAATGGCCGTATCAGATTAAACTAAGCAGTGTGCCAGCTGTGCCTACAGTGGTTCTTGTTATCTTCAGTATGCCAGAGTAAGATCACATCTGTCTCAAACAGCCATGAAAACACTGCTATCTAATCGAGCCTGAAGGTACACTCCTGTGTCCCAGCAGGTCTTCAGACCTGACCGCAGACTGATATGGAGTTTCTGGGATCTCTTTAATTTGGTCAAACTTTCTGACCTAACAGTGGTGAAGAGCTACTCCTATGCTTGTAACTCCATGGGACTAAACACTAATTTGTGTATCATTTGTCACTCACCTTTGACTGATGTGTGCACAGCCTTTGAATGTACCCATGTGACATGCTGTAGCAGAGAGCCTAAGTTATGACCCTTCTAGCTTCAGTATTTTTTCCCTTTACACTTTTGTACAGAAGGTAAGGATTCCTGTAAAATAACAGCTTCCCATTTCATCACAATCAGCTGTGTAGATTGCCTAGAAGGGGCCACAGCACGGGGACGTCACATCCATTAGATATCTCAGCACTGCTCTCTCTAAAAATGAGGAAAACAGCGCCTGTGTTGAAACACGAACACTCTACCCTCCCCACTTTATTGAAAGCGAACAATAAGGCAGAGAAAAGTCTTGACCTCATCTGGTTTTAGAAGTAATTGTGCTGCAGTAATCCAAGCATGGCCAGGAGACCAGCCTGGCCAGCTCCTTGAAGTCAAACTGCGAAGCTGCAGGAGAGGGATAAAACTGAACAAAAGCCCTTGTCTTGCAGAGAGAAGCAGGACAGAAACAGGTGGGCACTTTCCTTACAGGAAGCCAAAAAGGAAGCAGTGGATCCAAAGAAGTGAGGAGCTAGTTTGTTTGGGCCAAGGGGAGAGGAAAATGTGTTGCCAGTTTGTGAACTACAAACTATGCTCAGTATATGTTGAAAAATCAGAGGATGACCATGCTGTGCAAAAGTGATTCTCTCCGTCTAGGAGAGCTGGGACACAGACTTTATCACGGTCCCTATTTCCAATTAGCAACCATCATGCTACTGCCATTATTCATAGCTGTTATCTCCTAATGGTGAAAGAGTCCTGCCATTCCCTAGAGGCTGCTCTCCTGTGACTCCTCTTCCTTTCCAACAAGCAATAGCCTCTCTTCCTCCAGATTCTGTTCCAGCCAGCTCGCCTCCACCTCAGCTCCTTATAAAGGCACTGGGATTACTCTTCTCTCGTCCTTCCCCCTTTCTAACGGGATAGCATTAGCAACACACATGTATAGCGGTTTTATTCTAGTTAGAATACAGGTGCTAGCATTTGTTGAAGTAATACACTGTAACTCTCAGCCTGATCTTAAAAGTAGAGCATCTGTAGGAAACCAGAACTAGTAGCTGTTAAATGACTTGGTTACTAAATGTCCAGGGCTTAATCAAACTCCTAGTTAAAATAAGAACAATTATTTCCTTGTAGTATCTGGAGAGGAATAAGAAACCTGCCCTCAGAAGAAAAGACTGCAGAGACACATTTCTCTGTCATGATACATTACACTGTGCTATCTTATCAGAAGGAAGTCACTATGGAGCGGACAAACAACTCATTAAAAAACTGCCTGAAAAACTTGTAAAAATACAGCTACTTGCTTTCAGAGAGAGGGAACATCTCTAGTGAGGGCAATCAGGGGACTGTTACAGATCCAGTGCTAGTCAATTTTTCTGTTAATAAGTTGGATGTAAGACCAGAAAATGCACTTCTGTAATGTGTGAATGACACACAGGTGCTGTTATCACCATGGAAGCCAGGATCACAAATCAAAACAAATTCTGAATTAGAAAATGTTAAATTAGAAAAATGCTGTAACACTGAAACAATGAAACTGTATAGAAGACAAGTATGGAGCTCTACACTTAGGGAAATGAAGTCAGGTGAACAAAAATAAAATCTACCATAAGCAGCAAATTAAACAACAATCCTTATCTAACCCCTTCTTTATCCACCTCATCTTCGCTGAATTTAATGAAGGTTCAGCAGTGATTCCAGGCCAGGACTAAGCCCAGAACCCATAAACCATGCTGTGTGCCCACTGCTTTAACCAGCCAGCAACATTTACCACATACGGCCACTGCTTTAACAAGCTGGTCAGATTTACCACGTAATGATTTTTTCAGCACAAACATTAGGAATATTAATTCCTTAATATTACGAGTTCACAGAAACAGTACGATTGATCAAAGGTCACATCAAGACTGAGCATTAAAAAGTCAGCAGTTCTTTACAGAAGACACAACTCAGAAAGGCACAGGCATGTGAACAGAACAAATCTACACAAGACAATTTTATAACAGCTGCATCAACTCGTCCTGCTAGGATTCACATGGCTTCCTTTCCAGAAGGAGTATCTCCTTCCCACTGTGTACGTGTAACTCTCATTAGAGCTAGAGGAGATTATAAGCATCCAGAGGGACATTACTATAGGGAATAAGCATAGCTCTCTGCATGATTTTGTGAGTGCTTGTGTGTATGTCTGTATAAATACCCACATACAAATGAACTTGTAGATAAATTCTTCTATGTTTATTATTCATGATGAGTAAATCCAAAATCTTGTATACAGACACAGACTTAGGCACCAATTACCCGTCCTCTACCAAGGCCTCCACAAACCCGTAATAAATTAGAATGCTATACACTTCTTTAACTAAAAAGCTCCAAGATACTCTTGCAACCTGTCAAAACAGAGTGAAAAAGGGCAGGCAAACAGCAGGGGGTTCTGTACCAAGAAAGGAAAAGATGCTGCCGTGTTTACTGAGGATGGCACTGAGTGCTTTCCTAGCAAGGCATCTTCTGTAAAAGCCAGCGGGGGATGAAATTATGGCCTTCTCTATACAATACACAGAGGCAGAAACGGGTGAATTTGCATATTGGGAAGGATAGGCTGCTGAATTCTCTATAAAAGTAGCAGAGGCAAACTATAAAGCACTTGCTCAGTCCAAAGGAATATTTATGCCCACCTTTCTCAAACTGCTTAAGCTACTCTTCAGTCATGGACAACAAAGACAATAGAAGTACAACATTTTCAAAAATGTTTTTGAAATGGCAGCACATTTACCATTGATAAAGTTTGATATTTAGACTAATACAGGTTTCAAAAGAAATATGGATTTATTTGGCTGGATACCAAGGGAACATTTTCTGCCCGTGTGCCTGTACCTAACTGAGAAGCAGCCAAGTAGCATTTCTCCAGAACTTTCTTCCGAACATTTTCTAGGCAATTTCCAGTATAAGATATTGCTCATGCTTAATTTACTTACTTTTTGATACTTCAAATGACTCAAACTTTACAGGCTGAATGTAGTTCACCAGGTTAGACATCTCTTCTGTGGCCATAGCCTCACTTCCAGCAGTACCCTAGGACAGAGAAGGGAAAATACCGCAGTTTTCATCTGTCTGTGGAGGCCAGCAGAGGCCACAAATACCAAGGCCCAGTTTTCTGTCAACCGTGATATCTTTCACTGATCCTGGCTTAGTGAAGTCAGTGCCTCATGCAGGGAGCTTCACACAGTAAAGAAGAAACTCTGCTATAAAATTTAAATGTTTAATTAAACTGCTGCTGTATTCATGCTTTTTACATGGCTCCTAGGGCAGGGATTGCATTACTTTTACACAAGCATAGTGCTGAGCGCACTTCTCGATACTGTTGGATAAATAATAAATACAGTTCTAAGTTTTCAACATCAAGTTATTCTTCCAACAATGCTAAATACATCACAAGCAGCTGTCTAAAACAGTTCAGCTGTGGTGCTATTAATTCTCATTCTTCAGTAAATGAAAATATAAATAAATAAAGATATACTTCCAAACCAATTAACAACCAACTTCTGAAAGCTGGTGGCGTTTCCCAGTGCTCTGCCTCCCTTTCTCCACTAGATGGTAGTCCCACTCCTAGTAACACAAGCCAACCCAAGGCTGCTGGAACCGACCCATCACCATAAAACATATCTACACCCTTACTTCATCCATCGACGACTTTTTACAGTCATCATCATAGTCGTCATCATCATCGCTCTCAATCTCTGCTTCTCCTGAAAAGTTATAGGAAGATAATTACTGGCTGAAGCAATGGTCATAAATACCAGTGGTAAATTTGAGAAAGATGTGCAAGCAACACTGCTTAAAGGAGACTACATTACGCGTGTGCTTTTTGTCACAGCACAAATCAAATACACTGTCCCGAGGGATTCATCCATCCTCAGTACTGATAAGTTCTTATTGTCCAAGCAAATAAAATCTCTTCCTTTGCAGTTGCTAGATGCTCAGTGTTTGGAAATCATGGGGAAGGCATCAGCACTGAGAAAAGAATGTCATGGTGTGCACAGTGTGTGGGCATAGTATCACGAACTACTCTGAAGAGATGTTCCCATGCTTGCGGCATGGCCCTGGGGTTTGGGAGATGCGAGTTCAAACCCCCTCTCTGTTGCAGGATCCCTGCACAACCTTTATCGCCTCCTCCAGGAAGTGCATGCGCAACAGCTTGCACGGGGTGAAAAACTCATGAATGAAAACCGATGAGACTCTCATGTGCTGTGGTAGCAGGGCCTGTTCAGCACAATCCATCTGTTCTGAATGTATCACAGTGCATGTACTGAGGTAGAGCACCTGGCAGGAACAGGCACAGGAGCCTAACTGCAACACCTTGACTCCAACCGCAGTGAGCTGTGCCTTACTGCTAGGACTCCAGTGGCAGAGCTCAAATACACCGGCTGAGGGCAGTGCAAATCAAATAACGTGAAGAAGACGCGTAAGGCTCAGCCTTTCCCTGAAAACGTGTTGATGGAGCACACCGGACCAACCAAAACACATTTTATGCCTTGCTCCCAGTTGCGGTGTACTCATCAAATTCCTATGGGCAAGATATAGATTCTTCATTGTTAATTAACAAATGCCTCCCTTTGCCTCCAAATTTTTTTATTTGGTTGTGCCAGAAATTACACCATCAGGGAATATCAAGCTTATCTTTCTCTTTTGTGACTCCTCTTATGGGTTCGGCTGTCATGAAGTATACACTGTGCATCTTACGAAGGCTCTGAAAAAGAAGGTTTATACTTATTCTGCAGTCACCTACCCACACCTATAAGATTGACAGCTCTCCCTAAAGATTTTAGTCCACAAACCTTTCAGCTTTCTTCAGCAGTGGCAATTTTATTTTGGCAGCACAAAAATCTAACCACTGTGCAGCATTCCCAAACTCTCCAGAGAATGGTAATTTGGCCTCAGTTCCTCCTGGTCAATTTAGGGTCTAATCCAAAGCCCAATGAGTCAATAAAGAAACATTTCTTTGTTCCAGCAGGCCTTGAATCATGCCCAGTGGGCCCCTTCTGAACATGGAGAGCACATATGATTTAAATAATGAGTGTGCCTTTCACAACCAAATGATGACTACCCAGACTGCGTTTCCTTCCAGATGCAGATGTTGAAATGTCAGGCTTTTATTCATGAACACATTTCTTCCTGAACATTTCATTGAAGAAAATAACATGATTGCTCAACGGGCTCAAGGGATGGCTCAGGGAACCTCAACACATTGCGAAGAGCCAGCCGAGCTCTCACAGGATTTGCAGTGACAGTCTTTGGATGGGAAGCTCTCAACTGATTTAACCAGACTGGCAAAATAATACTTCACACAGTCCACAAAATGGGGCACACGGGCAGATTCCAGCCAACTTGCACTGCTGACACGCCAGGTAGGCTATGGCTTGCTCCTGCCCAAAGTGTCCAGGGAGGACAGTATGCAACATATTCTTCACTTCATTAAAAATATTTAACAGGAAAACTCCCAAAGAGCTGAGGTCTCATTTTCAAGTTCTGCATCAGACTGCAAAACCAGGACAAATAATACATAGGATTGCAAACACAGAATAAAAATTAGTAAGTGTTTTAGAAAGTATGACTACAGCTGCATTGCCTTTCACCTAGCAGCATGGTCCTATGGTCAAACCCAGCCTTGTTTTACCGTTACAACACTGGGAGACAAAGTCAGAGCAAGCCTCGGTCAGACTGAGGAGATGTCTGTGCTGCGGATGCCTTCATGCTCACCCTGCCACAGTGGTGGTGCGATCAGCTCCATGTCATCATTCCTGTCTCTTTCCAGGAGGGCACAGACACCGTGTATCATACATGCATGTGGGCTGGCCCATGCAGCTGTGCTGCAGGTCAAGTCCAGTATGTACATGTGAGTTTGTCTAAGGGACAACTAGCTGTAATTGCATAATTATTACTTGCATTTAAATAGGACTACAAACCCAGGTCAAAACAGGACCTGTCCATGCTATGTGGCATATAAATACAGTGAAAATACAGAGGTCCGCTCCAAGAGCCTGCCCATGGACAGACAGAAGAATATCAAGAAATAAGAAGATACTGCTCCTACCATAACAGGTAAGTTGTAACACAGATACTGTCAACCGCTCATATGCAGAAGGGCACAGGAAACTTCTCAGTGGAGTAATGGGGCAGTTTCAAGAATGTTTTTAAGGAGCTGCCCCTAGAGAGTGGAGCAGTATGGGGAAGGTATACAAGTGCTCACTGAACAACGTAACAAGTGGACAAAGGAGGCTGAATCCCAACTGAGGGGTAGAGGGATTCAACACAGTAATACTGAATGGAAGATGATTAGGAGAGGGGAGCTGGGCATGACAAGCCAAATTCCTGTTACCAAGGGTTGAGGAAGCAGAGTGCTAAATATTATCCATTCTCACCAGGCCTCAGCAGCGTGACAGATATTGAGAGCCTAATAAAACAAAAGGTTATACATTGCTGGAAATTCAGAGGAATTTGGTAATTGGCTTTCTCAGACCCCTTTAAAATAACAGCCAGAACAGATTATAAATGTAGTACTTGCTGGTGTAGCTTGTTAGCTCTGTAACATTTTGGCAGCCATCAGCATCTTGCAGGAAGACTTTTGTTTTTTCCACAGGCTGTACCTCAGCACTTGCTGATTTTTTAAAAAGGAAAAAAAGAACTTTGTTCAGCTTGCTAAAACATTTTACTTTATAACAGTGGGCCATGGCCTCAGCTGGCATGCAGCAGCAATGTACCAATGCATTTACATACACTGAGCCTAAAATTTCTGATCTGGTTTTCTATTTAGTCATCATGAAATGATGTAGCCAATTCTACCCTCTTTCTCTCTGTCTTCCTGTGACTGTCGCCTTGCAGCACCCACTACTCTGACAAAAACGTCATCCTATCAGTGAGAAATGAACAATTCACTCGAAAATTTAAATACTGTTCAATGAGCAAGTTTTGGCTGCTTTCAGCAGAGGCATTGTACTTTTCAGTACAATGTATGTACCTGCAGAACTGCCATGGTTCTCTTTGCAGCATAATCTAACTTCCGTGAAAATTTTGCTTCTTTATGTCCGTTCGCTGTGCTAAAACAGCCAGGTCTAAGATGCTTGTTTATCTAAATGACAATCTATCTCACAAGTGTTATCTCAGAAATTCTTTTTCTGCCTTGCCAGCTTTGCTGTACCTTTAGGGAAAGCTTTTTCCACTGACAGATATTATGCCCTGCTAAAGTTACTTTTTACATCAGTTTCATGAACATCTTGGAAGCCATTCTGCAAAGCTCATTTCAGAAATTTTTAAAATTATTATTACTGCTACTACATCACTACCACTCAGGTTTTTTTTTTCTATAAACATACCAAAAGAGTGGTTTATTTGGATTTAAATCTCACCTCAAGCAGTGTAAGACATAGTGAAGCTTGCTAACAACTGAAGTACGAATTTCCATATTTTTTGCACCGCTGTGAAAAAACTAATTTAAAATCTTCAAGAAGGCAAAATCAGCACAACTTTCTCCTGGAGATCAGCAGTAATTCTGACAGGAGCTATACAATACAATAGAGTTATTTGAATAATACACTCAACTTGCTAAATGTAAAGATTATATTAAGGTTGGAGAATCTAAACACTTCATGTTAATAAATGTTATGAATTAGGCTTCCTTTAGTGAGTCTTTAATTGCACTACTCTTCTCATGCTCCAGAAAGAAATTGGTACTGGGTACAGAGGAGCATAATGCATGCAATGCTCCAGCATTACATGTTGCAGATATTGAGATGCACATACGGAACAAGGCAGTCAAAATGTGGGTGTCACGGTGACTGTTGAGCACTGTCCCACAGAACCACGCTCTTCACTGGGTCTTGCCACAATGGTCTTATAAAATGGTGAATATTTTTGCTTGTTTTTTTTTAAAGTTCACACACAGAAATCTGGCATCTGATTTACAGATGCGCTGCATGCTCACAGCTGCAAGCTGCAGTTGAAATCTCTGGAGCTGTGGTCTGAATACTTAAAAATTCGAAGTATTCTTGAAAAATCAGATCCTAGATGTTCCTTGTCAGTCACCCTAAAATAGTTCTTAAGCTCTCTCAGACTTGCTGTCCTTAGATAAAATTGGCTTAACTTTATTTCACTTCCCACAGGTATTGTTCAGATAAATCCACTGCTGTTTGTCAAGTGCTCATATGCAGTCTGGATACCCCCACAGAAACTCACTGGAAGATGAGGATGTTAGGTCTAGGATCAAGTATTGAATGACAGAGAGGGAAAAAATAATTGACTAACTGCATTCTCCAAAAGAGGCACAGGTCCTAAAGGAGAAACAATGGCTGACAGCAGGATTCCAGGTAATACATTTTGGCAGTCACAGATGAACCACCTAAATTTCGCCATCTCAGTTCTAGCATTTTCTAAAATTTAAATGTTCATCTTCACAATCCACACTTAACAGAGGTTGTTACATAGGTAATACATATATAATATTCACAGTTAGTTTGTAAAATTACACACCCTATTATGTGACTGACCCCCCTGCCTTGTGTCATCATCAATATCTAGATTCACAGCCCAGGTCTTCTATAAAAGCTCATAGAAAGGCTCCTGGAAGACAAAGCTATTACCCTCTATGCAGATGAGGCAATAAGAAGAAATCACATTGCAAGAGAGATATACTTTGCCACTGGGTTCTCACTATGAGCTGGTAAAAAAAATGTAGAGTTAGGAACACAGGGATGATTTTGAAGTGTTGAAAAGGAGTCAGTGGCCATACACACACTTGTTTTTCTGTTGCTTGGGATTTGACTAAAAATCAAGAAAACAGTATTAAATAATTCCTCACACCAGGATGAATCTTCCTCTGAAATCCAAGCCCTACTTGAAAGCATGCCCTTTTTAAAGTTTCTTAACACAATAGTTGAAAACTCTTTCTTTGCTTCTAATAGGATAAATAATGTTATCCACAAATACAGCAGGATTTTTTTTTTTAATTCAGCTTGAGGCACACTGCTAGCATGAAAATTTTCAGCTCAATTAATCAGAGTTTAGAAAAAATTACAAACAACGGAAAAAAGTTTTTTAATGACAAATTGTAAGCAACTTAAATTCCAGTTTGCTCTATAAGTATTCTACTACTGGGGCTTAAATGTCTATGTTTTTAGCAATCCAAAATTTCAGTCTTAATAGGAAGAAGAAATCCTAACGCAGGGAACACACACTGGGCTGGGAATCAGGATATACAGATTTTGTTGTTTGTCCTGCTGCTAATCTGCTTTGTGGTTTAGACCAAATCCTTACTTTGTATTTTTCTCTGCACTTTTCTCTGTCTTTTCTGCTTAGGTTTTAAGCTCTTCAGGACAAAGACCATCTCTTACTCATTTTTGCATACCAGCACTCACAATGGTCCCCTGCAGATCGCATAGGCATTAACAGAATATACGCATTAAATTATAGTAACTTATCTATTTCATTTCTGATTTAAAAAATTCTGCTAATACTGAACAAGTTAAATGCTAAACTGTGCTTTCCACTGACTACATTCCCCACTTTTCCTGATGGTAAGAAATATTTGTTTGCAGTATTATTTTTCGCCTGTTCTCTGGAACAGAAGAACATCTTACAGCACTTTGCATATAGGTCTGTGACCTGTTCCCAACTAATGCAGGACAACAGCGGGTTGAGTCTTGCCTGCCTGAGGAACAAATATCTCATTCATAGTTACCCTAAATCTTCAGACACTGCAGAACCACTGCAGTTCTCCTGTGCGATGGGTTAAGTCTGAAAGGGCGCCAAATGGTGGGCACATCTCAGAGGCAAGAGCAAAAAGAGAACATTTACATTTGCTGTCGGGCTTGGGCACATAGAAAAGGCACCCAAGGGTGGAGGAGTTGGCAGCTTGCTCTACTTCCTAAGCAGTGCAGATAAATGTTAGTACACATCACTGAGCTTTAGGTCACTCTGTAAGTGATTCCTCACCCCCGAGCCTTCTCACACTCCCGGATCAACAACACTTAGCATTGTTTCCTGCTGAGTACGACCCACAATGGTGTACCTTTGCCTTGCTAGAGGTAAATGGACTGAACTATAGCTGTAATTAAGCACTTGTGTTTTAGGGAGAAATATATTTGCAGTTCCATTTCACACCTGCACCGGGGGAGGAAGGTTCAAACATGCTAGATGCATCACTGCATGTGTTGGAAGCTTGCTCCGAGAGCTTCTTTTTTGCACTTCCATCTGCAGACTTATGCGACTTCTTCTTATTCTTCACCAGAATTTTGTACATTAAATCCATAGGGCTTGGAAGAGGAACCCCAGCTTCAAGCTTGCAGAAAAAGCACAATAAAGTTGTTACAACAACAAAAGAAACAAACTTCTGGCAATTTCTTAGGGGCCCACATGGTGCAAGATAATTTCATAACCTCTATAAGCCGTGCTAAAATGAAATGTATTTTGCACAAAAGGTAACATCAACATTCAATGAAACAGGGCTACTGAGGGGACTTAAGAAGAAAAGAAAAATGCCATCCAAAATGTCTACAGTAATAACAGAAATAAGTATTAGTTCAAATATGAAAGCCCACATTATAAAGTGGCAGCTATGAGAATCAATTACATTTAGAAGATTACAATTCACTGCATCAGAACAATCTCTGCATCAGAAATTATATGCTTAAATCACCAACCGCTCACATTAACCCCCTCCTTTCAACTGTTTTGAAAAGCCATATATGAAGAATGACACAGGACTGAAACACATAAAATAAAAATTCACGCTGATATTTGTGATCTGATAAATACAAAACCATATTACCGGGTATTTTTCCAATGGATCCATAAGTAATGCATCTCCAAATATTAATCTGCAGTACTCTGCCATTTTTGCCTGTTGTTTAGGGCTAAAGGGGAGAAAGGAAAGAAATAAATGAGTCCTACTAATGCTACAGAGTGAAAGCAGTAGTAACCAAGTATCTACTATCCCTGAACTAGATATAATTTCCTGATCCAATTGCTGTGAATTTTTCAGAGACCTAGATATATCATGCACGTACTCTGATTCCTCTGATAGAGTTTATCAGAGGGTAATATATGAAGTAAAGGCACTAGTCAATTGAATAACAGTGAAGCTGAACTTTTAATAGAGGCATATTTTTCCATGCACTCAGTAGAAAATAAAAAAATGCGGCTGTCAGTTGCTGCCTTTAGGGAAATAACTGTTATATGAATTTGCCTCTTTCGGGCCACATTTTTATTCAAAGTTTAAATATTTTCCTCCTCATGTTACTTTATACGCATGCTAGGCACTCTTCGCACACACAACCTCACCTGGATTTCTTCCTCTTTTTGTCATACCTGACCTAATGCATAAAACCCAGAACAGTTAAACAGAAAGCAGTCTCCTGTGCAGGTGTGTCTGTTAAATTTCCCAAGCCAAGGGTATCTATCACCACACTCCACATGTCTATGGCACAGCCATACAGAAGAAGGGGCAGAAGACATTACCTGGGTCTCAAAGCCAGCAAAGCTGCATCAGTTACAGGCGCTGGTAGAGAAGCAGCAAGTTTTACTGCAGATTTCTAAAACGCAGTTAGTTTTACTGTAGATTTTCTGCTAAAATGCAGCCCACTTTCCCACCTTATTTGTGGTAGCCTGTGTGAGGTGGGTGCTGTGCCTGTGCAGTGGGACAGCCCGTCCAGCCACAGCCCTGCCCAGAGCTGCAGCCACACCTCTGTGCTGCGCTCCACGACAAAGCACTGAACCATCCACACAGACCTCCTGGGCTGGGTTTGCACCAAAAGCTCGTGCTGCTCTCACCAGCTCACTCAGAAGTATTTCCCCTGACATATCCTCACTGGCAGAATTCATAGCGTAGATGTAATCGTGCTACTGCTAATATTTATTACGTCCATCTGCAGAACTGCTGTAATAAGTGCTGGTATAACTGCATTTTATATGCATATTATTACATGCTGCATGCATGTTACGTGTGTCTAACTGTGACCAGTGTATCAGGACAGCCTTCTTAGTGGAGATCTGGATGTAATAACAAGCTGCTAGGTGGAGCTGCTCAATGATCATTTTAGCTTGTTTGGGGATGTGGTCAGATTCCCTTTTTAAAAATTTAAAAATTTTTTTTAAAAATCAGATAGAGTGTCAAATTTTGCCATAGTAAATTGCTTCCGCAGTTTTCATGACATCCCCTAGAAGTAAATTGAACCTCAGTAAACTCTACTTATAATCAATTTTCGAAAGTGCAACCAAAGAACCAAATCATTCTTGCGTATCAGTGATGGGAGTTTTAGGACTGAAGACAGGTTATATCGCTCAGAAATATTACTCAGATCATCTTAAAATGCACCTTAGTGCTACAGTCACTCTTCTTCTGATTTTAGATGACTATTTTTGACCTGTGTGCCTGTTTAAAATCTGTAACATCTGAGTTTAGGTATGGTTAAAAGCTTCCGTTTTTGATACTCTGCTGAGAAGTCTTGATTAAAGGACAGTTTTATATTGCTTAATGTAACTTCCTCGACTACTGTTAATTATGATCTGCATATCATGGAAGATACATGAATGGTATAAGCGGCTATGTTACCATGGAGCTATTTTTCATGGCAAAATAGAACTGGCTATATAGGAAAAAAGGAGCACTCATTTTTCTCTTGCAAACTTAGAGTACAAAAAGACACTAGACCACTGTGTCTAGTTTGTCATTAGCTACCAACTGAGCACCTGGCACTGAAGCCATTCCTGAGGTCAGCAAGGCCAAACCAGAGCTGAGATAAAGGCTGGAAGGCATTTGAATCAGAAAATGTAATTTCCCTGAGATAAGAAATCTGGATGTCCCTTGAAGCAGATATAGGGTGAACCAGTCATTAGCTCAGTCATAGACAAAGCATATTGCAAGGAGGCTTTAAGTCATTCCACAAAGCTATGCAAGTGCTGCATGCAGCTTAAATAACTGCAGCATTTCATTAATGCTTTCTTTTGCGTGCAGCCAGTTCTGCAAAAAAGCTAAAAGCCAGTTATAGCTGAGGACGGAAAACTAAGATGATGACAAGCAAGGCAGTGGAAGTAAGAACCCACAAGGGAGAAGGTGATGGGAAAAAGAATAGATCAGGCTACGACAGTTTGCTATTTCTCACCGCCCGCTACCAAGGAACATAAAGGCACCTCATCCTAGCAAGCCAACAGACTGAGTATTTGCTACAGGGCTACGGGTCATTACAGTGAATTTTATTTCAGTCTTCTCCACCTGTGTATACTTTGAATAGACCCATGCCCTTAGAACCCAGAAAGTTCAAAGGACATCTCCTTAAATCAATAGAACACAATTACTGAAATCTTCGTAACTAGATGTGACATCAGCATTTTTAAATGGGCACATCAACTCCAGAAAGAACTCTCAACAGGAATCCCCCAAAAATATGCAAGAGCTAAATCTAATTAATTTCAAACTATCACCACAACTAGAACAAATTCTTCTGATCATCTGTGTTTAATTACATGTTTATCTCAAAGAGAGCACAGTGAGAACTTTCATTTTTGCAAAAGAGAAAAATGTAATGCAAGATTATTTTGATTTAGCGTATAAATTTCAATGTCACTGCATCCCAGAGGCAGAAAGACGGAAAACGAAAATTATGTGACAAACTAACAGTTTTTACTACTATAAAAAAGTCTTGCAGTAGTAGACAAGGCCAAAGTAGGAAAATCTTGACAGTATAAAATTACTTGTCTTTGTGAACTGGACTATATGCACAGGTATTTTTCAAAGCTCCTCAGAGGCAATAAATAATATTTAGGAGTACCAGCATTTAACCGAGTGCTATTTTTTGTGTGTTCTCTCTCTCTCTCATACATATATATATATATTGCTTCAATAGACAGATGATCAGTAACAGTATAGATTATGAATTACTATTACAGTATTTTAAAAGTTGGAATATCACTTTCTTTTTATTTTCCCTTTTTTCAAAACTACGAACCAGAGCAACAGACTGAAATATCAACTTTTCTAATTCAACATATTTCCCCATTTGTGTAAGGGAACAAAAAGGCAGGTATTTCCTGGTCCACATATACTGTTACTGGAAATTCTCTCAGCATTCATGTATTGTAATGAAAATTGATTGCCTCAAAAGAGCCGACTTTATCTGCTTTCTGATTTTCCCTGTGCGGGCATGGACAGATAGCACATATAGACTAATTATTTATGCCCCCAAAATGTGCTAGGGCAAGGGAAGATAAAGTGAGAACATGATACCTGAAGATATGGAAATATAAAGAATGTTAAGAAATGTTTTCATTACCATTACTGTATTGCTTGTACTTTGTTTTACTGTGTTTGTATTATGCCTATTATGAAGGTCAATCACAGAGGCTCTTTGGCACTACTGCACGACTACTGCTTCTAACATTATATTATTGTCACTTCTGCAGAGATCCTTCTTCTGCATAAGACAAAGACACAGATGCTTCCCAGAAGAGTCTAAAATAATTTAAAGTGTAGGAAGAAAAAGTGATAAAAATCCTGTTAATATTTGAAATAACAATTACAGCAAGAAACCAGCAATATGAATAACTGTAATTAAATTTAATCTTGGAAGCAATCTTCTATGGATACCGCTCAAGGATCACTTAACCTTTTTGCTATGTCATCAGTGCATTTCTAATTATAGTGTCTACTTTCAGATTTACAGATTGCTTATCTTCTTGCAAGCCCAATTTCAAACGTCAAGGTCTTCTTGAGGTCTTTTCAACATTTTCAGGGCACTTTTCTATTTTTTCATAGAACCACATCTTTTCTTAGCACTGTCTTTTTTTCAGACTGCATGTTTTGACTTCAATATAAATGATGGCACACATAATATTTTATATATTCTAAAAGTTATATGTCTGCCTCTTTTTCTAAACTTGTTACTGCATAAAACCAGGAAAGAATGAATATACTACACAGTGGAGTTACAGTAAAGGAAATGAAAATTCTTCACATGCTATTAAGATATCAGAGAGCAGTCCTACAAAAAACATTGAAAGAAAGTAAAATGAGATGACTAACACTATGTACTAATAAGCAATTTGTTCCGTAGGTGGACAAAAAGTGTTCAAAAAAATATTCTCATGAACATAAATCAGAAGGAAAACAAGTCACATTTTAAATCCAGTGGTGATTAACATTGTCATATCTATGCTGGTGATGTAAAACTAATTTAACTCTGATAATCGCAGTCTGTTAAGCCATGAATACAGAACACAGGCTAAACCATATCTCTCTTTAAGCCAATGCCAAAATTTGTACTGATTTGTACGAGACCAGCATTTCACATATGAATACTGACTCTTGTAACTTGAAAATCATAAGAAAAATTTGGTCACCCAAAAGTAGGAATTGATGTCATAGTATTTGTTTGACAGCAATTCTATAAAAACACTTTGCATTTTTCATTAATATTTATGGCAAAGTCCATCTTTAAGATCTAGGAGAAAAGCAACATTCCAAGTAAATGAAAAGACAAAAGGAGCATTCCATGAAATTAGGTGAAGGTTTCTGTGAGTGGCATGACTAATTGCAGATTTCTCTAGCAACTAGTGAAGAAATGAAGAGATAATTGTAGCAGTCAGTAAAATAACTAAAAATTATTTTCAGCCAAAGCAAAATTAGAAATCATACACATTAAGTCTGGTGATATACTGCAGCAAAAAATAATAAATAGCAATAAAGCCTAAGAAAGAGAAACTACTTGTTTTTGCAGATGTGCTTTGCTAAAAACCTATGTCATAGCAACGCATGGAAAAGGAAATCAAATAACACACTTAGAGATAATTCATTATTCTGTGACTGGAGTTTTCTGAAGAGAAAGGTCCAATGGCTTCGGTGGGGCAAACTGTAAAGTTTGGAGTGATGCACTAGTAACTCTGTTCCCTTTTTGACATGTTCCTGCAGTATCACACCACTTCTAATTTTTCCAATGTTTCATTTTATGGTTTTAAACCCACTTCTGTACATAACTTCCATCTGGCGAGTTTATATTATACAATTGTTTACTTTTTTTTTTCTTCCTAAAATAGAACAGATGACACTGGATTAGTCGAAGATTTCAGTCTTAATGACTTTAAAGGAAGAAAAATGTAACCCTTGTCGTTAAAATACATCGGATGTTGCTGCTTCTCTGCTTTATAGTAACACAGTGAATGTATACCTTAAAAAATACAGAATGATGAATATAAAATACGATACATTGAAGAACGATGGTTGAGATCTTTTCTGAAGACCAGAGGTTGCATTTGGAAGCACTGAAAAAAGCACTGTGAGTTAAACCCTACAGCGGTAGCTGAGCATAAGCAAGTCCAAAGTGATGTAACTTTCACAAAAAAAAGAAAGAAGTGAGGGAACTGAATAGAAAACGAAATTGAATACAGTAATTGTGATGTTCTTCTGAGGAAGACAGAACTAATTAAGCAGGATTTAACAGGTAGCCATTTGAATCATAAGCACGTGGCCTTTAAATGTGCACAGAACAAACACATATTTGCCCATGAAAGGTAAACATATACTGTAAGGTACAGATGTAATGTAGTTCAGCTCTCAGATTTTAATTTTTTCTACCTACATCATTTTTGATCAGTATTGTCACATCTGTTCTTAAAAACATTCTTATATAGCTTCTTCTACCAGTTCCTTCCCTTATGACGAGAATGTTCTCCCTAAAACAATGGAAAAGCAGTTAGCCCTCACCCTTTTCCTCTTCAAGAAGCAGAACTGCCAACATCTTTTCTGATTTGTATTAAATCACTCACAGCTGCCCCAAATGCTAGTTTTTATTTCACATTAAAAAAAAAAAAAGTTTCTCAGTCCAAACAGGCCCCAGTAGTGTTGAAAATGGTTTCACAGCAGAAAATAAAAGAATAAAAGGCAAGTGAAGTTAAGGCACATGTTATGTGTCAATGTCACCCCACTTGGAACCATGTGGTCTCTATATTCAAAACCTAAGTTAATGCCAAACTTAAAAGCAAAATCAGAACTAAAATAATAATGATAATAATACTAATAATGTAGATCGCTAATATGAATTTAAAGTGTTCTCACTTATTTTTTCTTTTCATACACAGGAAAATGTCCTTTCTTGTAATTAACAGAAAATAAAAAGAAAATAGATTAGGCAAACTGGTATTTTTTAGCAGAAACTGAACAGCTCCTGGCCTTCCATTACACCTATTTTGCAATCCTAGCTAGTCTATGGTTCTGGTCTCTACTGCTAACACACAAGAAACAGACCAAATTCTGTGCATAGAATATGCTTATAGTGCAGAACAGGGTCACAAGCAGGTGAAATATTGCTTCTTTTTCTTTGATGAATTACTGCTACATTCCAACAGGACATATTGAGACTGCAAATTTATGAGAATTTGTCTCAAAATTATACAAACTTTCGCTTTTATATAAAAGGTTCTAATTCAGGAAGGATTTTAAGAACATGCCTGATTCATTCTGATCTTCTTGGTTAATTAGGCTGATACAAGTTTCTTGGGGGGTAAGAGCTGTTGATCATGTCATATAATAAAACTGCCACAAGTGCATACATAATACTGTGTTTAGACCTTATAAAAAAATATAACACCATACAGGAAAACATGGTAATTACTTACGAATCCACATGATTTTCAAAGGAAAGGAGGATTGGAAAGGGTGATGTCTTAAATGCACATTCAGCAATAGCTTCTATTACTTCCTAAAGGATCAAAATGCATACAGTTACAAATTTATGTCTCTAAAGAAACAGGGTTTTGGTCTTTGAAGACAGAAAAGACCCAAAGAGGTCTGAAGTCACAGCCAAACTGCCTGAAATCAGACATTCCATTCTGAACATCCCAGAAAGCTCTGAATGTGCTTTTGCAGCAACCAAATTTTTCAACCTGAACTGTAATCAAATCTCCAAAACGTCTGATGAGCCTCAAGCATTGCATTTCTCAAGAAATGACTTATGTCTGCCTAAATCAATATTTTAAATGTAAAACTTGGTCTTTGTGTAGAGTTGTTCCATGCCTGAAGCCATGGCTTTCACAAACTATTTTGCATAATAATAAACAAACACATATCTTCTAAACATCACCAGCACAAGCACACATCCATAAAATCCTTAGTTACTCTGACTCACAAGCTTTAGTTCCCTCTTTTTTGATGAGAGAAATCCCTTTAAGGCAAAAAAAAGAAAGAAAAAAGAAAAAACATCACTCAGTTAAAACAATTGGCTGCATAGCAATCTTCAGAGGACTCCGAAACTGAAACTTCTGTAGAAGTTTCCTTTCAGCTCTGATGGAAAATGGCAACTGTAAATGTAGTAGAGGAATCATTTGATAACACTATTTTTAGTGTAGTGCACAATATAGTAATGCACTTACTGTTACAAATTATTCAATGTTTCCGTATTGGAACACAAATCTTTTTTCAAAAGAACTCAGAAAACACTGAGGACATTCCATGTGCATTGCTGTCAGACTCTGGAGTTTATAAGAACCCATAAGCCTGTTCCCTCCCAAATCATGAGGATGACTAGAACCTAAAAGATTTATTCATTTTAAACAAGCCTCCTCTGAGTATTCCTTTTGCTCATTTTCTGCACTTTTAAAGGCTCAATTGAGAAGCATATCAGTAAGAAATCCACTTCCTAAAATGAAAGCTGAGCTTCTGGTACATTCTGCTGATGTTGGGTTGCAGAATCCAGGGCTGGAAGGAAAGCACAAGCCATCTAAAGATTTGCTGATATGAGCTAGGATACAAACAAAATTTACAGCCTTCATGTAAGAAGAAAAAAACCACAGCTCGTGCACAAATTGTTGTAGTATCTCTTATAAGACGAGAAACGAGCTCTCTCAGCACACTCAGGTGGTGAATGACTATATTTAATAAACTGCAGTCACCAAGTATTTAAATACTTCACATATCACTAACCGTTTATGTGCTTCAACTAAGACCACTTCCAGTCTTTAAAGAAAGCAGAAAGGCAAAGCGTTTATTGGAAGAATAGTAAATGGTGAAGAAGGCTGGGTGAAGACAGGCAAGAAGCTGCAGTTTCACAGCAGTGCTTCTCCCACAGGGGAATGCACAACTGAGTGATTCCTGCTGCACACTTTCTTTCCAGCTCCAGTAAATCACCACGTGCTGGCACCACCTTAACACTGTTCAGAACCGGTGGCATTCTCAAAAGCATCTAAGGAAATTTTGCCATTACAAGGGAACAGCAGTGCTGAGAATCGGGTTACATATATTGAGTCTTCCCATCTTGATGCTCTCCATCCAGATCATCTGCACTGGCTTGGTCTCCATCCACCTGCACCCTCCCCGTAGTTATGGAGCATCACACAGGGCTTAAGAACACTTCAGGTTGGATATACGAGGTACTGCTGAAAGCAGTCCTGAGGCCTGAGGCCTCTCTTGCTCCTACACACTGCTCAAGTAATATAATCCATAAATGTATTTTCAACTGCAAAAACGAATTAAATCCAACTTGTGCGGGGAAAATAACCTGAAAGAGTAAAATCAGGATTACACTGACGAAATCTGAGCGTAAGAAGCTCAGGCATTGGTTCAGTGGAGAAACAGGTATGGTGATGATTCAGTCTTGCACTGCATTCAAGTGTAAATGCAAATTCTTTACGGTCAGACAGGAACAACACAGTAAGTTCCACACTTTACTCCAGCTGCAGAATGACTCACCTGAAACCTGTCTCCAAGGCATATATAAAGTACACAAAGAGATTCCTGGTTATGGCATGAAAAATATTGTTGGTTCCCTGTAAGATCTCACCCTGGCAGCAGCTCACAATCTGCAGCTGAGAAAAACCTTACTGATTTCTGTATGTCATGAAGCAAGGTAAAAAGCAAACAAAAAACCCACAAAAACCCCAGCAACATAAGGATGGGGTGTATATATTGCTTCTATCTCCACACTTCAGAAAGCCTATCTGAGGCAGTGAAAACTGACAGACTGAACAGAAGCCTTATGTGCCATGGTCACGCCAAAAGCGTGAGCTGATAAATGATTCAGCATTCAAGACCTAATGATCACTCTGAATTGATTCACATACTTCTGACACATTATTTCACTACCATTTTGCTCCTCCTCAGCCAAGCAGCACACTTTCAGTGCTGAAAAGAAACCAGCAGTCGATACATTTTTACATATTTCTGTATCGAGAAAAAATATTTGCCCTGAAGTGACAAAGGAAATATTCCTCAGTAGGTTTAAAACACCTTCCAGTATCTCTCCTGCAAACACAATGCCTAAGGCTGAACACGTAAATAACCAGGGATAATCCTCATTCCTGCTAACGATCCTTTTAGGAATTAGATTAACTTTGCTTTAAATTCCTGCACATGATCTAAGGCATTGAGAGATATTTTCCTTAATTAAAGGACTTCCAGCAATAAAATTCTATGTGTATAAACATAATTGGCTTCATATAAACATAACTGGAAAGTTAATAACAAACGTGCATGAAGGTTGTGTTTTACATTTTCCTGTGATTAACTCAATCAGTGAAGAGTTAGAGAAAACAAATTGAAAAAAAGAAAGGAGTGTTCTGGTGCAAGTGAAATTTGGTGTTTTGTCTGTGTGGCAGTATTGTTTGCCTTCTTTTCCTAGAGAAAGGCCCTAGAAGAGAAAAAACCCCAACAACTCATGCTTCAAGTGTGGGAGACATGCTTCAAAGCTGTAGCTAGTAGAGAAGCTACACCTAACACCTGTAACATAACCAAATTCAGTAATGAATATTTTTCCATGTCTTGTTGCGCACAGGTAAGTCTAGAAAAGTATTTCCAGTGTGAGTTCATGTTTTAGATGAAAAAGAATTATTTCTTCACACTTCAAAAATTATATCCTGATGTATCATTATAAGCTGTGCTGACTACCAATCTTAATACTATAGGAAAACACCTCCCATCCTGCTCCTCCAACACCTCGGATCAAAAACATCTTTAAGAATAACAAGAAGAAAACAATTTAAAGTTATTGCTAAGGGTATAGTATCTACCTTTTATTACAGAAAAAGGAAATGAAAGATGAAATTCAGAAATACGGGTGATATTTTTAGAGTGAGTGTCACAAATATCCCGTCATGCACTCCAAAGATAGTATTTTTTTTTCTCATCCTCCAGTGCTTCAAATCTAATCCCAAGTACCAGGGATAAGGGTAACATTGCACACACCATTATTCGTTTTTAAATAGTTCATATAATGATGACAGTCTGGTCCCTGTGGATGGGACGTGCCCAACTGGGCATGAGTAGCCTATTCCCTGCTCATTGGAGTTTAAAGGCTTGCAGGTTGTAGAGATTTCCATGCTAGCTGCTGTTTCCCACCCCAGTTCAGCACTTTTGTCTTCCACTCCTATTTACCATGCAGAGAAGTGAAAAAGAATATCCTGACACATTGCTTATTGCTGTTCAAATCCTTGCGACCTTCATCTCAGCTCTCCTCCCTGCTGCTCACCATGGAGCTGTAACACAAACCAGTCCTTCCTCCCTATCCTCCTTGGCTCCAGACCCTTCCGCAGACCTGATCCACACTGTGTAAAACCAGTTGTGCTAGCAATACCTGGTCTTTCAGCCCTGGCTGTGGTCTACCCTGTTTCTCCCCCTTCATGAGACTTGATGCAGAGACATGCACAGGAGTATGGACCTGGGCACGGAGCCCAGTCCCCAGATGGCACAGACTATTACATCATATAATCGCTTTTCCTCCTATTGCCATGGAGGAAGGCAAGAATCAAGACCTTCTCCTGTGCAAGGACCAAGTAGTGCAATTCTTCTTTTCCAACGATTCTTCTTAAAACATCCTTTTGCCCTCGCATTTCTCTTCCTTGCACCTTTGCAGTAATATTCAGCAATCTATTTGTGACGCATTTTAGACAGAAGAAACTGCCCCAGCTAAAGCCAACTACACCAGTGTGCTGTGCTGCTGTACCTTGAAGGATATTTCCGTTGTCATAGTGAATCCATGTGTAATGACTGGCTCTTCTTCAGCTGTTCGTCCTTTCCAGCAGTCCAGCTCCACACAGCGGCAGCCTGACAAAAGCACTTGCCGATACATCTCCACCGATGAGTTACCGGCCAGCTGTCCAGCTGTGACAGCACGAGAACATGAAAGAAGGGAAGTCATTTTGGACCTCAGGAATAAATACAAATAATCTAATAATAATTAGAGTTAACAGCATCTTTTACCCTCAGTTGAGAGGAATAACACTCACAGGCATACAAAAAGCATAAGAATGTAATGGAAATGACTTGGAGTCAATGTCATGGTTTGGATTCTACCCTCAGTTAAACTGCTGTGAGTGAGGAGAAACAAGCAAACCGAAGCCAATTCAAAAAATTCTGACAGCCTCAAACACATAAAAATAAAATAAAATAAAATAAAACAAAACAAAATAAAATAAAATAGCTTAATTCTAAAAGACTCTTATCCTTTGACAACCAACGTGAAATTCAGAGGCGACCCAGGAGAGCAGCACCACATTTTCTCATAACATGCAATGCAGTTTAATACAAGATAAAACAAACCTCCTGCAGAGTCACTAATGGTACCATTACTAGGTCTCAAATCAATATTTAATACACTAATCACCGCACTGAGTTGGTCAGTTAAATTTCCTGATACTGCATTATGTAGGAAGAAATTTAATTGAACTACCAGTTTCCAACAATGACATAATATAAATCTACAAATAAACAAGGAAAACTCAGCTTTTCCCAAACTCAGGAAGTATTAAAAAAAAATCCCCCAAACCCAAAACAACCCAAGAAAGAAATCCAGCTGTATTCAAAGAAGGATATCCAGCCAGGGTGTCTTCATCTGCTGCAGCAGGTTTGATTCCAGTCACATGGATACAAATTTCTTGCAGCAGAGAGGTAAAGATAATGGAATAATGGCTTAGTGCTTGTTTTAGAGTGAAGCAAACAGATGCAGTTTCCTGCTATCTAGCAGTCTTCCAGAGAAGACCTTCTTCCTGGATTTCTTGAAGGGAATTCACTGGTTTTTAAGGAGGCAGCAAGTTTATTTATGCTAAAGATTCTCCACTGATGGGGAACGTACAAATACTTCATCCAGACTGGTCTATAATACAATGCAGATTACTCTAATCCTCATTTTATTGCCTCTGTGGTTCTGTGTTTAGATTTTAAGCAGGGAACTACATGTTTTACGGTTTGCTTCGCTAAATAGCATTGTCTGCCTTCGCTGTGTTTTTACCTTCCACTAAAAACCGTAACAGAAAACCTCTTCTATTTGAAAATTCCTGTTTACCACTTGGTCTCTTATACATGAGCTGGAGCAATCATAAATACTCCACAAGGTATTAGCATTAGTGCTGTTGAAATCCATAAGTTTTCTCAGCTTCTGCTGGAACCAATGGGAAATACATATTAACAACAGAAGAACTTGGCCAGTGCTGGAAGGTTTTCAAAATCTAAATGGAGTCAGCAAAGTGACAACATGTCATTTTTTTCCACTTAACTTTCTCCTGTGTTTCCCCTTTCATTATGGCAGGTTATCTTTACTCATACAAAAGCCTTGTTGGTGCAATCTCAATGTCTGGGGTAAGCAGTGGCTCTTTTTCTTTGCAGAATGCAAACAAGCACAAATATGGATCAGGGTATAGCAGCATACATTTCTGTGTACGCAGTCCCTAAGCATCTGCTTATGAAAACGTGGCTCTAATTACACGGACTCACTGAACACTGCTGCCTAAAAAACTACACTCACCTAGAAAACTGTTTTCACGTGGTCTTTCTTTTCCCTCAAAGCATATTGAATTTTGATTAACAAACTATATTATGATTAACAAACTCTATTATACTTCCTGAGAGACTACTGTCCATTACTATTGCTAAGCATTTTGGACTGCAAGATCCTTAACCTTTAAAAGTGCTTAAGTAAATCATTACATGCATCGCTTGCCATATGACACTTATCCTCACTAACTTTTTAGTAAGGCTTAGACATTTTGGAAGGATTCCTGCTAAGGATAAGAGCATATTCAACTTCCAAAACATTCAAACTTCAGAAAGACTCCCATCAGAGTGTAAAATGCTAGCAAATGTTTTAATAGTTTCAGTAGCTTATTTTTCTGAAATATGGAATATTAGGAATGTTCCCTCCAATGTTTTTTGCATATATTATTTATAAATTTCTGTTGTGTGAGTCTCTACTTGCATCTAGTCCAAACTATCTCTTTGATAGATGCATTCTACAATGTGCTAACACAGACACTAAAGTGAATACTTCCAGTCTGATACTTATCATATCCTGAGTACAGATCAATCTTTTAATACTGGAAATTGAAAGTATTATGTATTCCCTTCTATAATATACAGTAATACCATACAATTTCTATCCCATCACCCTATACTGAATAAGGAAAAACAGATTTTGACAAAAACTCGCTTTTCTAAAAAATATAATCGGCCAAATCATACCTGACAGGACCCTAAGCAAACTGAGCCTGTGCTAATTGATATAAGCTGAGGATATGAGCCACGTTTCCCCATACAGATCAGTTCCACACTTATAACTTTAAGCTGCTTATTTCTCAGCAAGTGCGTGCTTGTTGGGTTCATCATTGTTTTTCCAAGTGCAAGTTATTTGCAATGCATGGACCTAAATTTGGTTACGATTTTCTGATGTATCTCTGATGTTTTTCTGATGTTTTCTGATTTACGATGTATCCTCCTAAAACTGGGAGATATTTGGATCCAGGTGTTTGGAATCATGTGACTCTTCACTACTCCAGAAACAGAAGCTGCTTCTGCCCCCTCGCTTGCCGATGACACCATCTTCTCTTGGCATGATGAAGGGCCTGTAGGCTCCCTTTGCCCTGCATAAGCATGCGTTGCTAAACCTTCTCTCTTCAGGCAAGTCCTGGAAAAGCAACCAGTGCTCCAGACCTTACACTGTAGTTTGCAGTGTGCAAACTCAGACCCTTATACTGCTGGGAGTCTGGCTCTTGACTCCAGCAGCAACAGAAGGTGCTGGCAGTGAAGTTTTTTTTAGACACAGTACATTTATCTCAATTTATTTTCATTCCGGGCTAGGTTGCCATGCACAGGACAAGCGAATTAGACCCCACGCTGTGACATATTCTGCTACTGCTTCTATGTTATTTTTAACACTTTACATTGGACCAAAGCAAGACATGCGGTCAAGCTTGCTCCAGCCAGCAGCAGGAATACACTTGCTGTCAGTACTGATTCAGGCCCACCCAAGCAGAATATGCAACACTGCGTATGCCAGGAGGGCTGGGGCTGGCCAGCCTCTGAGTTTGCATTTCGGCTCAGCTGCTAGCAGTGCCCAGGCAGCTCCCACGCTGCAGCCAGGCTACGTGACGGACACTATCCGGCGCAGAGTGACCCTTGTCCTAGCTGTGGGACCCACTTGAGAAAGACACACTGCATGACCAGCTGAGTCTCTCCAGCTGCAGTGAGGGAATGGGACCCACCAGGACCTACTGACAGAGTCCTTTCCCTGCTGCTGGCTCTGTATCTTTGTCTTACAGAATTCAGCTATTTGAAGATCTTCAAATGCTGCTATTGGAGTCAGAGAGGTTACCCAATCCTCAGCACAATTTTATGCTCCTCGAAGTGGGGGTTTAGAAAATCACCTGTCTGTTACTTCAATATGCTTCAACTGGTTGGCCTAAAGAGGTAAGTAAGAGAAGGCACAGAGCATCCTGAAAACTCACTAAGCAGCAGTGAATGAAGTATTGTGTAAAAGAAACAAAACACTTTCACGATTTTGACTTCTCCTTCTTGAGAACCCAATATCTCAGATCTGACCAAACAATACTGTTTTTAACTCTTTATGTTCACCTCCGCTGCTACTGAAGGCAAGCTTCCTCTAGAAATGTCGGCGTCAGTTGCTGAGCTGTATTAGAATAATTAATTTTGCTTTAAGGATACAATTGACATGATTTCGTTTTACAAGGTTTCCACTCCCTTTTAAAAGTAGAAATTCCCTCACGAGTATGGCTTCAGAAAGAGGTAATTGGCATGGGTGAAGCTGGTAAGGAAGGACAGGTATCCCTTAGGACAACAACAAGATAAACTGAAGTTTAACAGTGCTAGCATCAACACTCCGCTGTCAAAATCAGAGCAGTCATCTGAAAACATGATAGCAGAAGACCTAAGGAATTTTTACTCAAAGTTTGCTTAATCGAGCAGTCATCTTCTCACAAAAGCCAGACTGCCTCAGAGGAAGATGCAAGAGAGTCAGGCAGAGGAGTACCACCATCTTATTGAGGCTATTTTTTATATACAGGGGTTTTTTTTGAAACAGGGCACCGAAATGGTATCTCGGAAAGTTTCACCTAAGACCTTCACACAGACCATCCTTCCACTTTGTGAAGCAACAACAGCTTTCCCTCCACGGATTTTTCTTTTTTTTAATGGCTATAGTCAATTCAATGATGTAACTGTGGAAGCAGCTTCCACAGTTGCACTAAACAGGCCACAGGGCCCAGATAGCGGTCTGTACTTTCCTTCCTGTGAGGTGAAGTAATCATGTTCAAATTAACTTCTTCTCTCAAAACCCAGCCATCTTCCTTAGTGTTACACAAACTCTTGACATTCTGAAGGGGAATCACAAAAAATAATGACAGCTGGAATGTAAAAAAATACCCACATAAACCGCTGACAGATAGGCAAGGTGCACAACAACCACCACTCCTCCTTTTTACCAGTTAGCCCTCCTGCTAAGATAAACTGTGACCCCAGTGTCAGGAAGAACCTCATCTATCTGCCTTAGATTTCTGGACAGCATTAGATGGGTCTGCTGGCGGGAGGACAGCTACGGCTCCTCCTCACCTCAGCTCCTTTCTGCTGCAAAAGCTCCCTGATCTTTCCTACCCTCTAGTCCCTCAGGAAGGACGTGGTGGGGCTGGCAGAGAGCAGAGCCTCGGGTCTTGCCAGCTGATCTCCTAAGCTCAGTGCAGCTTGAGAGGCACAAAGCAGCCAGTCAAAACCAGCTGTTGGTGGTATGACAAACTCATGCTTAGAGCAGGCATTGCCCCCCTTTCCTTCCCTTACACATGGTGCTTTCATCTTGAAAACTGTGAAGATACTGTCTTGGAGGCTTTAAGGTGAAGAAGGCTTCAAGGAAGTGTTGAATGCAGATAATAAGCAGCAACAGTTAGGACTAAGGAACTGCTGAGAACAGAAAAGCTGGAGGACTGTAGAGCAGAGGCCACAGCAGCAACAGAGAAGAGAACATGCCCTTCATGAGATACTTTTCTAGAAACAACTGAAAGTACTGGACTATAAGCAGGGAAACAGGTCCTGAGGGTGAGTGGCACAGTCCCACATTGGCTATATGCGCTAAACTGACAGCTCTGCAACCTTCTGCTGCTACTGTTTTTCTTTTTAGCCACAGAGAAAACATACATTAAAGGCTTGTGATTGTCATATTTTACATTTCACTTATAGAACAGCAAGTTGCATAGCTACTGAAGTGTACAATGCTGATAATGATACGTAACCATTTGTCTTTGTCTCTGGGTGCTGCTGAGAGACATGCTTCAAAGTCAGTCCCCACTGTGACAACAGCAGTAACCTGAGGTAAGACTGGTGAGAAACCAGAAAAAAGCTGGGTTGCACATTAAGGGTTCAAAGGAGTGAATAAATAAATATGATACTAGTGAGAAAAAAGATGAGACACTGTGAAAAAAGTTTCCAAAGAATGACACTTCTTTAAGCTAGTCTAAGTTCACTGTAAATCACTTCTTTTTTCACGGATTTTTACCTTTGTTCTTAAAAATTACATTTCCCTAAGAAAAAGCAAGCAGTAACACTTCTAAATAAATAATCAGGACTTGATGTACTGCCAAGGGCTTCTACTAAAGGGTAGGAAAATGATCAGGGTAATTAAAAATAAATTCAGAGTGTGCACATGTTTCTTTTTATGTTATAATGTTGCTTCTTTGTGCGTGCCCTTTCCGGGCTTAAGAAACTAACAAAGAGAGAGATAATTGGTAGGGCATTAAGCACAGTAATCATAAAGTCTTGCTAGACTGAATGGTTTTCTTATTGTCCTAATAATTACTACACAACTAGTTGCTCTTTCACAGCTCCGTTGAGGGCAAAGGTGTTACCAAAGCTTCCCTTCCAAAGGCATGAGCACTTGAGCAGACTCTTTGGAATCTTCTTGGGGAACAGAATAGTCTGCCACCATTAATTTTACAGTTTTAGCTGAACTACGTCCTTGTTGGAAGAAAGCAAATGGCAATGCGATTGCTGTATCTGGTCTCGCCTCAAAGCAAAATCTAAGGCTGTCAGTTTTTGTAATATGCAGATAAAAATCAAATCATTAATCCCATTCTCAGCCAGCTGCCACACATTTACTGAACATAATGAGCTCACTAGAAGGCAAAGGCATGTGTTTTATGCCTCTAAATGTGAAAATACACACTCAGAAAGAGAATTTGAAAGACACTAAAACCTTGAGTTTACTCTGATTTACGCCTCCCAATTTACTAAACCAAGAATATTATGTTAAGAATTGAGGATCATACTTCCAAATGTAGCTTCTGAAATTATCTAGAAATGCAGGCTAAGAAACCTGCAGATGCAATCTGAGATGATATGCAGACTTTCACATACAAGTCAAAGTGAATTGAAAAGTTTCAAGGTAAGCTTTCTTTCTCCTAAAATAATTAAATATGTTAGGTCACTTGTGGTGCAGTGAACAAATTTAGAATAGGCTGGACTAATCATGAATTCTGGTCCTTAATTCTTTGTCTTTGGCTTCTGTGCTTCTAGACCTTTAGACTCTGTCTGATCAGCCCTGATAAAAATCTGTGGTACAGTACTGGCTATAAATTCATGCTGATAGAGAGGAGAGTAGTATTTTATCTCTTCAGACCAACTTTAAACTGCACCATCTGTCCTCCCTGTGGGCCTATGCTTCCCATATTTGTCCAACAGCTTTACTGTTTTCTATTAGAGAATCTGTATAAAGCTGCAGCTTTTCGCTTAAGTGGGTCCTAATCCTCACTGACAGAACAAAGTCCATACTGGAGGTAAGAGGCCTGCAAAATATTGTAATTAAAAACTGCTTTTGCTTTGGACATGTCTGCACTCTTCCAAAGAGCATAAATTTCTGCATATTGGAATCATAACTTAAAAATGGCCACACTGATTTTCATTTCTTTTAATTCAGAGAAACAAAATAGCTGTCAAGCCAAATACTTGTATGACAAGTTTTAGCACTAAACACATTTTGCAGCCAAGATACAAACCTGAAAAATGGTGTCTAACGGAAACAATGACTGTTCATTCACCTTATGAAAGCACTAGAAGGTGCTGTGGAAAGTGCTATAATAAACACAAAACAGATGACAGTAACTACCACACGGTCTGTTTAAACTGGACATTGCCACTGCATGGTTGTATTTATGTTTTGGCATACCGGCATTCTGAAGAACTCAGTCAGTCAAGGCAAGTCTGCTAACAACATTAAAAAGCCTGCATTATCCATAAGCCACATTTTTAGCAAGCACTGTAGCAGTATTTATTTTTTTTTACATAACGCTAAGACATCAGCAAACATGACAAGACAAAGTAAACATGAAATCAAATAGAACACCCTGCACACATCTGCTTGTCAAGAATGTTTGTTCTTACATAAACCAACCTAAAATTGCAAATTTACAATTATTTTCTCACAGGTTAACAGCATCTTAGACTAGAAAATGGGTGCCAAAAGTTGGTTGCCTAAACTGTCTTACTTTTTTAGGACTCTTCAAGCATTGTTGACTTTGCTGTGCAAACAATATAGTTCAGACTCATTAATTCCAGTTAACAGGAGCTTCTGGGTGCTCAGCCTGTTTAAAGACACTCTAGCACCTAAAAATCTCAGTGCAGACATTAGATATAGTCAGAGACCAGATTCCCATTCCTTGCAGATATGAATGGACTGTGAGAAAGCTATCTGCCATACCTCTCTAATCTCTGAATCAAAGCAAATTTCATGGAGCTCAACAGACTGTCAGATTTAATGTTTAGAGGCAAATTTATTAGCTACAGAGATGTTTCCCATATTCTGCTACATACTTGTTTGTACATCCTTGGTTGTCATAAAAAGTACATCATTCCCTCTCCACCCCAAATAACGACCTTAATCTGGAATCATATCTAAGTTGAGGGAAAATTTCCGGGGACTTCACTGGGCTTCAGGCAGACCTTATCTGAACACACAACTGCTGTTCACCTGTTACTAAGGTCTGTTTGATGTGTATGTAGCAGCTAGAACAAGAATCAAGTGCTACCCTTGCATCCTTGAAGACTAAGCTCCGTCATCACTTAGTGCTGATGATTTTGGTGTATTTTATGGTATCACTGCAAACATGCTATGAATTTTTGTAAGGTAAGAAATCAGATGTCTCCAACATTGTACCTGTGAGGTAGGTGTTGTGTGAGGAATTGATGAAATAGTGAGACAGTGGTTGAGACATATCTTCATTTAAATCCAGCTTCTCAGGTGGAACAACACCATTTTCTTCTCCACTCAGATATCGCATAAATCCATCCACCGATATCTGCCCTGAGAGAAACACAGATCCAGGGAAAGCACCAATTAAAGTACAGAGTTTGCTACATACAGATGCTACATTCAATATACACTTACACAACGGTGTGTGCGAAAGAGCGTATAATCATCAGACTGGCCTTTCTCTAGTTCCTCATACATTACAGAATCACAGAATCACAGAATCACAGAATAGTAGGGGTTGGAAGGGACCTCTGTGGGTCATCTAGTCCAACCCTCCTGCCGAAGCAGGGTCACCTACAGCAAGCTGCACAGGACCTTGTCCAGGCGGG